>Ga0268261_10001361_pt1 | contig 16678 bp, 7 predicted proteins | sample TergutNc150P1_FD_190353 | JGI IMG/M metagenome (GOLD analysis project Ga0268261, IMG submission 190353) | Nasutitermes corniger P1 segment gut microbial community from laboratory colony in Florida, USA - Nc150 P1 (SPAdes) (version 2) | ecosystem: Host-associated > Arthropoda: Insects > Digestive...
CCAATGCTGTCATTACTAACTGTACAAAATAAAAATTGTAATGGTGTTAACACCACATTAAGTTTCAAGAACATGGGTCAGCTGGTTCAAAAATACAAATGAAACACACATAACACACACAAACATGTATGAATATATCACAGGCCCAATTTTACTTAATTTAACAAAGGAGCATATGCTCTTGAGTACTACACAAAACACATATTTTCTTTCACCGAGTGAACACTGGAAGTAGAAGATGAGGGTCAACACTGCTAAACAAGATCCCATATTTGAGTAAATGATCCAGTCAGTCCCTTTGATTGAGTCATTGCACAGCAGTCAATTTCACCCACACCTACAACCTTAAGAACCAACTTTATATTATCTTAATATCTCTGTGTCAGTTTTCAAAGCAGTCACTTCCCGAACTGTTTGTTGACCAAAATTCTATGCAGATATGTAAGGATGCTTACATATACTTTCTTCAGTTTATGATCAAGTCCAATCACTTTTTACAGAACTGATCAGAATTTACCAAAACATAAGAATGAGGTCCACATGAAGGAGTAATGGCACTTCCAATTTCGTATTTTAAGGCGTAACATGTAAGACTCCTACACTACCCCTCATTTTACGTATACACAAAGTGCCTCGGTAATAATGTAAAGTTTGCAGACAGTGTGGCACATTGTAAGGGGAGAAAAAAAAATGGCTCACATATAGCTCCAGTATAATTACCCGAGTTTCTTTTACTTAACGCTGTTCATCCCGATGTGTTATTTGATTCCAAGGAATAAGAATTATTCAGTCTAACACATCATTTTTATTGTTAAAATATACTTACATACAAGGCTACATGTTTCAGCTCCGTTGAGCCGTCATCAGGCCTCTACTGTAGAACAGATCCAAATTTGATTTCGTACAACTGGGATCCCAAGAGTTTACAGTGCTGAAGTATACTGCCTACGGTGTACAGTTAAGTTAAAATTATTTGGGTTAAAATGGATTGTGTACTGTAATATGTTAAGATTTTGTATATTTACAATGCTATTAAAATGCCAAGTATAATTATTATTACATATTTATGTTATGTTATGTCTTTATTGTGTAATCGAGGTTTCCCATTGAGGTATCCTCCGTATCGAGTTTTATCTGTTTGTATTCTTACTATGCTGACTTGTTCTGCGTTTGTTCGGTGGGTATAGTCTCGAAGTCGTGCAGCCCAGATGGCGAGGTGTGGGTTGTTTATGTTCTTATATGTTATTGTCCCCTTCTTTGCGGACTGTTGATCCTTGTCCTCTCACAAGTCCAATACGACAAGGATCAACAATCCGCAAAGAAGGGGACAATAACATATAAGAACATAAACAACCCGCACCTCGCCATCTGGGCTACACGACTTCGAGGCTATACCCACCGAACAAACGCAGAACAAGTCAGCATAGTAAAAATACTAACAGATAAAACTCGATACGGAGGATACCTCAATGGGAAACCTCGATTACACAATAAAGACATAACATAACATAAATATGTAATAATAATTATACTTGGCATTTTAATAGTATTGTAAATATACACTATTTTAACATATTACATTATACAATCCATTTTAACCCTAATAATTTTAACTTAACTGTACACCGTAGGCAATATACTTCAGCACTGTAAACTCTTGGGATCCCAATTGTACAAAATCAAATTTGGATCTGTTCTACGGTAGAGGCCTGATGATGGCTCCATGGAGCTGAAACATGTAGCCTTGTATATAAGTATATTTTAACAATAAAAATGATGTGTTAGACTGCATAATTCTAATTCCTTTGAGTTTATTTTGCTAGAAAGACACAAACAGAAAAATACAATGCACCAGCAGATGTGTGACTTTGATAGGTTTGCTGGTATCTGTACCACAGAACACCCTGTAATCTACCATGCAAATACCTGAAACAGTTATTTGAACTCATAAACTTTTTTACCTTTTCTGGACTGATCCTACCCACATAATGCAGTATATTATATTTCAATTCCCACAATGGAAAAACTCCAGAAGTCTATGAATTCAAATATCATCAGAAGCCTACAAAACAGTACTTTCAACAGCTAATTCAACAGGAGGCATTTAAATTTTATCTGCTCACAATGAAACAAATTTGTAATAGTGGTTTACAAATTCTAAGAAGGAGACGTCTATTTGTGGTTTATTTAATGACACTTTCAGTATTTCATATCACATGTCATATGATACAAAGAATGGCAATGAACTGTAAAGATGTGAAAAGAAGTGGTCATGGCTTCAATACTGTGCCAGAATCTGCATGGACAGACTGTGGAAAACCACAAAAATTCATCTTTCAACCAGGACCTACCAAATAAAATAGCAAAAGTGTTATCCACACAACCATAAAGGTACAATGAAGCTGAAGTGCACAAGTTGAGAAAATATTCTTGTAGAAAATGCAGAAATGTGATCTGTATATATTAAATTTTATCACTTAATATGCAATACTTACAAAAATAACCTGAATAAAATGTCAATCAAAATCCCTAATTTATGAAAATAGGAAGGATAAAATTTCCCTGTGCCTAAACATGACACCATGAAAACAAATGTGGCTGGTAAACCCTAAAGCTCTGCTACGTACAGCAGTATTAAAATGCCATGTTTACATAATGTTAAGTACTTTAAAAATACATATTTTTAAAGCAACCCACAGATGAATCCCAATTATGCCTATGAATTATGTGTATATGACTTATTTTAAACAAATGCTGACACATGTAACCTAGGCTTCCATCATCTTTATGCAGTGTACTGTCTGACCACAAAGGTTAAGAATGAAGAGAGCAATACCTCTACTCCCTCTGTACACCTTCATCACATGCACAGGAACAATTTCACTTTACTTCACTTTACCAATATTTTAGACTCTGGCTACCAAAAAATAAGGAGGAATTAGGAATCAGGTAATTTTTAGCAGTATGGGAAGGGATAAGAATCACAACACAAGAAGCTCTGAAATGATAAAGTAAATTTCTACCATTTCTGACATACTGGACAGAGATCACATCCATAACTAGTACTTATTTCAATTTTGTTTTTAATATGTTCATCCAATCACAAAATTCACTACAAGAAAATACAATGAAATTCTGTTTGTACACTGTACCAGACATGCATAATTACACAGAAGTCTAGGGTAGAAGGAAATGCACAGATACCATACGAATATGAAGATATTGAACAGTCAAGGGTCTTGCATCAGAAGAAGAAAAATACTGTGCCAAACATGCTTCTATACTATGAAAATTGGAGTGTTACTAACCCATTATTAAAAAATATATATATATATATATATATATATTTTATTCTTTTTTCAGTGAGTTAAATCACTCTCTGGTAAAATGTTATCCACATTGTCACTTACCGCAGATTAAAAATACACTCACATAATTATGAAATAATTTCCCCAGTAGTAGTCCAAGACTGAATGACACTCCTTCATTATGTGTGTCCCATTACAAATAACTCTCATTTTCATGATATTCTAATAACTAATAACACCATACAGTACAGCCCTATGTAAAAAAAAACAATAATTCCTCAGCAAATTGAGAAAGTTTATGCATTTCTAGGAACCAGAAGGTTCACTACCATATTCACAATTTCCTGCCAATATTCCCTGCCTTGCACCACGTGTATCCAGTCCATGCCACCTGACCTATTTCTTTAAATTCAATTAATATCATCCTCCAACCTACAGCCAGTCTTCTCAGTGGCTCTTTCTTTCTGGCTCCCCTACCAAAACTCCTTATTCATTTCTTTGCTCTCCCATATATTCCACGTTCCTCACCTCTCATTCTCCCGGATTTGATCACCTGAATATTTGCGAGGAGCACAAATCATGAAGCTCCCCACTACACAATTTTCTCCATTCTTCTGTTACTTCTCATGTCTTATGCCCGAATACCTTAGGCCAAAGTTCTTCCCTTAATGTAACTGCCTGAGTTTCAGAGCTATACAAAACAACAGGCAAAACTATAATTCTGTATAGTTTAATTTTTGTTTCCAGATTGCAAATGGGAATCCAAAAGATATTTTGTACAAGTTTTTTATTTCCCAAAACTGAACATAAAATACGATGCTACTTATAAGATGTCCTACAATACAAATTTCAGACACTCAAATCAAAGTATTTGTATGATAGTGCAAGGAAAAGATTAGAAATAAATCTGCCCATTATATACCGTTGTAAACATGTCAATAAAGTGATCAGGTGTAGGTACCGAAGGCCTAATTTACATCACATTTAGAATGCCATTACTGAATCAAAAGAACTGGTTATTTTTACATTCATTTTTAATATACGACAAAAACTTGTATATTCTACATAAAAAAATTAACTGCTCTTTTAATAACTGTTTCCAGCTGTACATCAAAAAATGTCCATTAACACATTAACACCCACACTATTAATCAGAAAAATATCTTAAGACAGATTTATGGCTGTGCCATGGTTCAGAGGGCCCAAGTTCAAACCCAGGCCAGTCCATAAGAGATTACTTGTGGATACAGTGGTAGTGAGACAAGTTTTTCTCCAAGTACTTCAGTTTTCCCTTGTCAGTAGTATGCCACCAATACTCCATACTCATTCATTCATCGAGCACTAACACTATTCAATATTAGCAACTTATGCTGTCATTAAATAACATACTTAAAACAAGAATGAGATGGATTTATAGTGTGTTGGCACTGACCCAGACAAATGTCAACTCTTGAAACCATACTAACAACAATGTCGAAAGAGTACACGTCAACTGCTGATGGAAAACATGGGTATAGCAACCATAAGAACTACCCGAAATTTTGCATGTAAAGCAGGTCACACAGGTCACTTAAAAACTTCTACATTACTGCAAATTCTCCATTAGTTGTGAAATATGTAACATATCTACATGCTAAAATGTTCTGCATGAAAACCTCAATGTAAGATATATATCGAATATGAGAAACTCAAAAACAAAGGTTTATATTTTTAATGTGTTAAGTTGTTAACATGAACTTAAACTTGCATTATAATGTAAGAGTCAAATTTACTTTACTACCAACCACACAGATTAGTTACTATAAATCACAATTACATCAGCTTAAATCCCATGCATTCCAGAAAAGAAACGTGAAATCCAGTATGTGAACTTTGCATGTACTTCAAAGTATTTCAGCAGAACTTAAAGAAAGACACGAGAAACAACCCCTAACTACCAACTATTCCTATTCACCGCCACCCAACAAATAAAGAATTATATCTGATATGACAATATTTTTATTACCCATGATCAGAGGGGTTCATGTTTCCTCTTCAATACGTGTACAAATGATGAGAGATTCGTTCGGATAATGTGGTAAACAGCAGAAACTGGTGTGCGATTCCTAAATATAACATGAAAGGTTCAGGGTTAAGACACAATAGTGATAGGAGAACTTACACAATGGAATACGGTTATGCAGACAACACGACTTACGCAACACGGAATATGGTTATGCAGAAAACACAGATCAGTAGGGAACACGGAATACGGCTATGCAGAAAAACACAGTTTAGGGAACACATGGGATGGATTCATAATGCTACTCTGGTACACAGGAACTTTGAAGTTCATGTTCTTTCTCCAGTTAAAATGCAAAGCCTTTCTTATAAAATTGAAACGACATGCTCTTCATATAACACGTAGCATGAATCAAAACCCGAACATCGGTTAAAAGTCCCTCTAGAAGAGTTTGGGTACTCTTTTTTTTCTAGCACTTTTTCACAGCCATGTCACCTGCACCAAAAACTTGACACTTCCATACAGATTAAAAATTAGACACAGTAACCATAAAGCATGCCCTGTGCGTAAAAATATTAACAATACCTGTTCTAACCTTAAATGCGACCTTGCAAGCGACAAATAGTAATAAATTTTATGAAAAGCAACCGAAATTCATTCCTCCAACCTCAGCTGACCAACCCCACCGACACACACTTCAAGATGGCTGCTAACTACGGTGACGTAGCTACGGTTAAAGACGTGGATGTTGTCAAATGGTGTTACGCTTTACATTGTTCAAGCCTTCATTTAATGGCCATATACCATTTTTATGAGACACGCTTAGCAGTCATAAATGATGAGCACTATATTAAAAGGTGATGTCACCTATTAACGTAGTACCTACCTAAAGCAAAGTTACACGACTTTGCCACTGTGCAGGTTTACGGAGGTGCGGTATCGTGTAATATCTTCTTTGACACTACGGTATTGAAATGTATCGTATTCAAATTTTGTTCCTAGTCCATTTTCGCCGGGTGTTACTGCGAATTATTCTCTGGCAGTGTAATTGTGAACGTTGGGTAGTTTGCGGTCTTGTCCTGAGTAGTGTGTTTCAAAATAACAAGATTAAACTTTGAGTACATGTAATCCCAACTAACACTCTTCTTACTTACCTCCTGTTTAATTCGGGAGGTAAAACACTACTTTCGGGTTCATAGTATGGCCACATCGCGATTCTTGTAACTCACACAATACTCAGATTCACTTCAGCATCTGTTACAATTCTGATAATCGCTTATCACAGAATGCTTGGATTGTGTTATCAATACACCCCAAATAGGCTTCCTTATCCACCCATCAAAGGTAGACAGATAAGTACTGTTTAAATACTCTTTGCAGTCTTCAGAGTGAACTGAAGGCGGAATATCATACGGCTGTTATTGATTGAACAGCACATGCATTTTAGTGTGTACAGACAGTGCTAGTTTACAGTTATGTAACAGATGTGAAACATTTATGAAGTGAAACATACTGTTTCAGTTAAGTACATATGCAGCTTGGAATCCAATAGATACAGAAACTGCCATATTTGCATAATTTTATGTTTCAGTGTAATGATATTCTATGTTTAGTTAATATTTAACAAAAACAGTATCATATATGTCCACACTTTTACATGGAATATCAATAGAAATCTTGGCTCGGTGTAATCATTTTAAAAGTAAACTTCTAAATAATCTTACATGTAATATAACTCAATACCATTCTATATTATTACTTTTAATTTGAATTCTTAACTCTTAGGTATATTTATATCAGTACACATATTTCTAGATGTAGAGACAGATTCCACTTTCAGTTGGTCTTTAAATTTCATATTGTTTATTATATTGTATTGGGTGGATGTCCATATATTATAAGTTGTGTTGTAATATACAAATGTAATGTGTAATTGTCATGTCCACTGTTATATGTGTGACTGAATAGATGAGCAAATAAACCAAACCAAACTAATATGCATGTTGGACATGTATTACACTGCATTTTAAAACATTATCGCAGTATTGGAGATTAAGTCCAGTATGTTGCAGCACATACTTATTAATCAGGTCCACCATTATGGATTTCTATAGAAATGCACTATTGCAGTTCATTACTATTTTCTATAGAAATGCAATGTAAAATGATAAGTAACTTGGCACAACTTCTGGAAGCTGTTTACCAAATGAAAATTGAGATGAGCATACTGTGATTAGCAGTCCTCTAAATTTAAATGCTTAAAACTTGCCCACTCCTTCTTAACCTCAGCACTAGATCGTAGCAGTGTTTGGTCAGCTTTGTGACCCTGTTGTTTGACCACCAGGAATGCCGGGTGGGTCCCAGAGCTCTGAACTTTGGAGGAAACAAAAATCTCTTGCTCCTACTGGAAATGTACAATTCGTCAGTTGTACAAGTAACAGCCTAGTCACTATATCAACTGTGCTGTCCTGGTTTAAGCTTGCACAAGTTTGTAAGTTTAATTTTAAACTTGACACAGAAGAATTTTTAAAACAGGATATGAATCTGCTGCATAAGGATTACAAAACACAGGCTGTATGATCCCCAAACTGCATTACATCCTTAGTGAATGCAAACCAATCACTTACATGTATTTATGACTTGTTCCACAACCTATTGTCTTGTGTGACACACTTAAGGATCCATGGAATGTATGTATGAATGTATGAGTGTGTGTGTTTATATGTAATATGTAGGAAGGAAGCAGATTCACATGCATGGACATAGTGAAAAAGTGTCGTTCTTAACAGACTACAGAAAATCAGATCATATGAAAACAGTATTTTATCATCATCATCGAGTCCTTTTACTCCTTGTGGAGAATAGGGCATCCATGAAGAGCTTCCAAGCGTTGCGATCTCCAGCTATCCCCTTGACCTTGTTCCATGATCTTCCTGTGTTTCTTATTTCATCCTCTATTGTCCTTCGCCACATTCTCTGCAGCCTACCTGTTTTTCTGTACCCTTGAGGATTCCAATCTAATGCGATTTTCTGTATTAAATGAAAATAGTATTTTATAATAAATATAATAAACAAAAAACATGCTCATGTTATGCAGCTGACTGCTGATAACTGCCCTGTGTAACTCACAACCTTAGAAGCCCTGAACGTGGTATTTAAGTGGGCTGTAAAAGAGGGTTTAAATATCAGCCCTCATAAAACGGCCATAGTCCCATTTACCAACAGAAGGAAAACAGAAGGCCTAGGACCTCTCACACTTCATGGTAAGGAACTTCAAATGCTGGATAAGGTTAAGTATTTGGGAGTGATTTTAGACTCTAAACTTAACTGGAACCAACATTTGCAGAAAATAATTAGAAAAGCACAAACCACCTTTGCCGTGATTAGACGCACATGTGGAAAAAAAATGGGGCCTTAGACCTAATATGGTGCATTGGCTCTATACTAGGGTAATTAGACCATCCATATTTCATGGTGCCTTGGTATGGTGGTCCAAGGTCATGCAAAAAACCGCTAAAATTCAAATAGGCAGGATTCAAAGAATGGCCTGTCTAGCTATTGCGGGGTCTATGAAATCGACCCCCACTGCAGCAAGGGAGATGCTTCTAGATCTGACTCCGCTGGATCTGTTGATCATGGCGGAGGTGAGGATGGCACTCTATAGGCTGCACATACTTAAGCAACCAGCTGATCCTATAACAGAAGCAGGGTTGCTATCCATCTGGAAAAATGTAAGAGACCCTATTTTGGATATGCGGTCGGACAACACTATTCCAGTTTACTATTTTTCCAGAATCTTCACTATTACTATAGAGTGGGATTTTTGGAGAAACAAAGACCCAGTACTCCTTGAGGATGCTCTGGTCTGGTTCACTGACAGATCTAGGGCTAACTCAGGGACAGGGTCTGGCATTTTTGGCTTAAGACCAAATAAAAGCTTTAGCTTCCCTTTGGGTAAATTTGCCACAGTTTTTCAAACCAAAATATATGCCATTATGCAATGTGCATGTGAAAACATAAGAAGGGCCTATAAAAATAAGCGGATTCTTATTTTCTCTGATAACCAGGCTGCACTTAAGGCACTTAGTAGCCCGAAAGTGACTTCAGCACTGGTTGCGGAATACCTGGATGCTCTCTCTACGCTGGCAAGCCTGAATGAGGTTACCCTTGTTTGGGTGCTGGGGCACCGTGGAATTCTCGGCAATGAGGAGGCTGATACGCTTGCTAGACAAGCGTCAACTACGCCACTACTTGGTCCTGAGCCGGCTCTTGGAATACCTAGGTGTTCGGCAAGAGAAGCAATTAAGAACTGGACTGAGTATCAACATCATAGTGCCTGGAGAGATTTGCCAGGTCATAGACATGGCAAGCTTTTTATAGGCAGACCATGTAAGGAAAGAGCTGATGACCTGCTTAAGCTAAGTAGGCATTAACTAAAAATGGTAGTTGTGATCCTCACAGGACATGCTCCTGTAAGAGGGCACCTGTATACAATGGGCCTTTTTGATGGGGATCCAACCTGCAGATTCTGCAGGAAGGAGATTGAAACAGTGCAGCATGTTATTTGCTGCTGTGAGGCATTGGCTTATCAGCACTATAACATCTTTGAGAAGCTGCTTGTCAAACCAAAAGATATAAGTACCTCAGTAAGGGACCTGTGCCTCTTTATAAGAGGCAAAGGTTTACTGAATCTGTACTGATTGGAATATTTAGGGTTGCACAATAAGCCTAAGGCTGACGTGCATCTGGGGCATAAGCTGACGGGCCCTAAAGAAGAAGAAGAAGAAGAAGAAGAACTCACAACCTTCCAATAAATTACCACTGCTACACTTTCTAATCAACACACAAGCCACACCTCAAGCCACTTAATGGCACCATATAGGACATGTCGATCGTTAAATCATTTGCCATAATATGTACATATACGTTCACAAATGACCACTAAACAAAGATTTAATGTTCACTGCCAGAGATGTGCAGTTCAATAGCATAGACTATAAACAATAATTCTCAAAAATAGAAGACACCCATGACACACTTTCTAGGTGTCATGGTGACCTCACATCTGCATTTATCAAGCCCTGTTTTAAGCCATGTCAATTACAGGATGAATTCCCCAGTTTCATTTGTTGTACCATTGTTAGGTAACAGTAAAAAAAACTGCAGGCAACTGGAAAGAAAGAGTTTTGCCTTAATTTTTTGGTCTTAATAACTACACCAAGTTTTGTTTGAACAAAAATTTCTGTTGTTGACAGCAGTCTGTAGCAGAATATTTGCAATCCCGAAAAACGTGTGCATTACACAGGGTGGCAGAACTGCTGCCAGTATGTAATATTTCAAGATTCCATAAAATGGGAGTGTAGTACTCACTGCTGATGCTCTGTCTTGGTTGCCATTATGAATGGTTTACACTGAAGAGTGCTTAATATGGTCTTAACATCAGGAAGCACCTATGTTATTCATATCAATACAGGAGAATGCAGACATGGATGACAAATTACAGGTTATATGTATATCTCAGCCAAAAGCATCACAGCCATACTGACCTGTTTTACTGGCAATGAATATGTGTATTGTAAAAGGCCAGTAGTCATTCACTCTGTAATGGCAGTAGTGCTGAAAATGCATCAAGGACATGTGGGTATGGTGAACACAAAGCTTTCAACACAATGCTTTTGTGTGTGTGTGTGTGTGTGTGTGTGTGTGTGTGTGTGTGTGTGTGTGTGTGTGTGCGTGTGCGCGCACACACAGAGAGAGAGAATTCATGACAGGGCATCCCATGCCAGTTAGTGCCACCTGGAGCATATGTAAGAGTCTGTGCATGACTGGCAAGGAAGGATACTCTGGGAAGGGATACACACAATTTCGTGGTATTCCTGATTACAGAATTTTCATGTTGGTAAGCATTTACTTGAAGTTGAATGGGATGTTAGTAATGTCAAAGTCAGATGTGTTGGCCATTACTGAGAGGTCAGGTAACTTTATCAGTATGTCTGGGATCCTCAAAATAATCTGATAATGGACTCCCTTTAATTTGGTGAAATCCGATGTGTGATACAATTCCACTACCATGGAACTTCTACTTCTACATGCACCACCCAGAGAACAGTATAGTAATTAAGTGTCCAATATTTTAAGTCAACCTACCAAAATGACGAAATTAGTGAATCTCAAATAAAACGGGTCTCAACTTCAAGAAATTTGTCAGAACAGATTTACACACACGTGTCTCGATTTGCTGTAGGTATATTAATATTCAAGCATGGCTTTTGCACCAAACAAATGAGGCTTTTACCAGAAAAGAGCTGCAAGAATTTGGCACATTAGACCTTAAAGAGAAGTTCTGAGGGAGAGGACTGAGCTTTCATCCAGAAACATAACAGGGCAGAAGTCAGATGGCAGCTTGGCATAATCGACAGGAATGGCAGATCCATGCATGTCAAATGAAGTGATTTTTGTGTCACCCAGCTGCTGTGGGGAAAAGGAACCTCAACTGGTTTACTTCGTTTGTCGGGTGTCAGACTTCCCTGGTTGGTTTCATTGTCATCAGTCCATTAACTCTCACAGAGCTTGCCGGATTGGATGTTAACTGCCATGGATGGAGAGTAGCAAGAATGAGGTCAATGTCTGGCCACAAAAAAAGGGTGGTGAGTCACAGGTCCTGCAAAGAGCAGACTAGCACAATTACTAACAACTGTCTAATGCCCCTAAAAGAAAAATTTAATGTACTGATGTAAGTTTTAAGTGACAATGGATCATGACATTTACATGTACAGTAATTTGATGTGTGTGTGTGTGTGTGTGTGTGTGTGTGTGTGTGTGTGTGTGTGTATATATATATATATATATATATATATATATACACACACACACACACACACACACACACACACACATACAGTTGTTAATTAACTGTATGTACTTAACTTTGGAAACAATATACAATGTAATACTTGTTATATAAATAAGTGGTGGATGTTTAACACTTTCACTGTTTTTCTTCAGTGTTTTCCCTTTATCTTTTCTTATTCTTACCATTGTCACTGTTACCATAATCATCATCTTATTCTTCGTCTTTCTCCTCCTCCTGTTATGGTGTCATCTCATCTCAACTTCTCAATCCTCAGAACGTGTATTAAATAAACAGAACACATCTGTCTTTATAACGTGTTATTTTTCAGTCTTCTTATATGTTTTCACAAGTATGCTTGCAGTTTTGTATAAATATGATAACTCAATTTTTAATCATCCTAATATATTTTCATTTTGAACATAGTAGAATAGCTTGTAACTTGCAGTTCACACAATTTCTGATGCAAATAACATCATTTCATCTTATTTTTTAATCATAAAGGTTTCACTTCCATATGCCATACAGGTATTTCAAATGTTATATAACTTAAATGGAAATTTAATGTGTCTGTATTCATGACGGTCTGAATACCTGATGTACAATTCCAGTCACCTGTTTAAATTTTTGTGGTTGTTATAACATCTTCATCTCACCTTCATATGATATAATGTATATGAAACAGTTATAAAGGTGCAGACATGCTCCAATAGTTTCTTACTGATGTAAACTGGCTATTAGCAGGAACTTTCATCTTTGTCCTTTTCAACTAAATGTGACATGTCACACTCTGAGGAAAGTATCTGTAAATCATTTATTTCTTACTGCAATTCAGTGCTGTAAATTCTAGAAACCTCTAGCATTACAATCAAACTCTCCCAGATTTAATGGTGCATCCAGCAGGAAACTGGTTCCCTGTAACAGGTATTTCTATTTTATACTTAAGTGTCATCCTGATTTCTTGGTGGTCTGATTTCACTGTTGCGTTTAATGCAGTCCACAAGCCAGCGTATTCCTTCATCAATACCATCCCTGCAAGAAATGGCAGAGAAAGAAACGTGAAATGAAATTTTCAACTGTATTGATTAGCACTCAACTTCTAAGTGACTTACTATATTATTTCTTGATAGAAGGGGCTAAACTCAAAGGTAAGGAGATCTTGTATTCCTCTGTATATTAAGCACTTCTGTTTTATACTCTTCTCAAGCATGTCCAAGAGTTTATAAGTCATCACAGGTCTGGACTTGGTTTATTCAGTCGAAAGAAGAACACTTTGTTACAAATGCTTGCTTTCGTGTACTGCATGTAAAGATGCCCATGTCCTAAAGCTTGGCTGACAGTCTAAGCACAAGTTACACAGACACTAAATATGGGAAGGCAGAGTCTTGGAAGTGGCATGGTACAAGCAAGACATGACTACAGCCACTTCTGAGAGTGCACACAAATTTCACTAGCTACAGGAGGACAGATTCATGTTACTATGAAAATAATGCAAACATATATCTAAAAATAGACTGTTCCACATTCTCTAGGTATTTGTTAGGACTAATTACAAAACAACTAGATGTATTTAATGCAAAATTAATTCCATTCTGATGCATAAAATAAATACTGTATTTTATAAATACACAAAACATGGTTAATTAACTGAATTAAAATATTCTTCATTCCTCTTAGTCAGACCAATTCACTTACAAAACCAGTGCACTTTTATTACAGATGCAATGGCATGATACTAAACATAGTTTGTTTCAAGTTTTGCTGTTTCATTGGTGCAGTGATTTAAAAATCAACAGCTTATGCTCTGAGCTACTCTGTGACAACCAAACATGAGATCTAAAACATGACTTAAAATCCACTTTTCACTTTCTACTGTAATTTGGTAGTCTGTTATTTATATCAACAACCCTCCCAACACATAAGCCAGGAGTAAAAATAGGGCAGATGCCACTGACGCCAAGTACTTCTGTCCTTTCCCATGCACAGTAGCCATATATGCTCTGCCACCAGCCAATGAACACCAGCTGGTGGTTTCCCATGCCTGTATTTTGTGAGCTTGTGCACATAATTTACCAAAGGTTGACAAAATCTGTCTACAAGTTAGGATGCAGGCAGCACATGAAGTCATAAATTATGTGAGCAATAGTCATTTTCATATCCATTTAACCGAAGCATTGTTCCTAAAATTTTGGTATAAAAATAACATACTTAACCTTTATCCTGCTAATGTGGAAAATAGGGTGAGCTCCTAATAATGCCAGCAAGTGGCAGGCGGGATTTAACTCGGCATTTAAAGGGTTAATGTTTTTGCCCAAATTTTTTGTGTAAAAGGAAGTGTGCATACATTATACCACTAAATATGGTGGTGAATTGAAAGTTCTGATTGAAGTATTTAACTTCATATAGCTATATATCATCTTCAGTCATATGCAAATTAACCAAATATCAATGCAGACTGTACCTTACATTTAAACAGTAGGTACATTGGCAGGTTAAATTCAAGGCTTATAAATGTGACATAACATAACATAAGACTGCAGAGTTTAACACTGCATTTGCAGTTTCTTCCAAGATCTAAGGTTCTTACAGTGGTGCTGATTCAGGTTTTATGGGATACAACAATATGTAGATTGGAAAGCAGTTACCATCATTTTGCAGGAGTTTGCTGCCTCTATGGTCAGCATAGTACAAAACAGTATTCAAGAAAGTCTCTTCTTGAATTCATCAGAACATGGAGGCAGAAAGCTGCGCAAAAATGTCACTATTTTACAGTACAAATGGTGTCACATACCAAACAACTTGACTGTTCATATATTTCCTTGAGGTAATAGAACAGAACAAACAAAGTTACAAATCTTCCATAAAATTACCTGAAATATTATTCACAGGTGAAAAGTACTGTGGTTTACCTGTGCATTTAACATACACTGGTAAATTAATTCAACTTCCAAACTGTAGTAATGCTTTTTAGAACTGAAATACCCTTTCATTAAATAACCTACTGTCTTCTTTTTCTTCACCATCATAAGGGCTTATAAGACCCTCCTTAATACGTGTCTCCCTGCACACTTGATGAGCAACATAAGTTCGGTTGGGTGTATGTTGTTTTACACAATATAATCCATCTTCTTACAATGCTATGTGATAAAGATTTATGAATGCTGGTCACTAAAATTATCTTGCCATACCCAGTCAGAGCGGATACAGGCATCACCATACAGTCTCTTCGGCCAATTAAATGTGCACTTTGATTGAAGATGGGCTTCACTTCACGTACTCCCATGCTGTCTGGAATATCTTGTTTGTTTGCTAATACAAGAAGTGGAACCCCATTCAAGCAGTTGCTGGATATCATTTTATCTGTCAACAACAAAAATTTAATATGTCATAGGGTGCTTCCCATGGAACACATAGGTCTACGGGGATTACAATTCACTTTCTACTTTTTAATTTCATGTGTGCTTTCGTAATTTAGGAGGCAAAGATGAGTGGGGTGAAAATCTTTCATCACATTTACTTCAGACAATTAAAATACGGACCTCGAAATGAGCACTTATTATAAAAAACAGCATAAAATGAACATATATCTATTGGAATTGCCACAACATATGCAGTCCCCCACCCCTCCAGACATCCCCCACTCTCTGAAATCTTGAAATATGGCAATCCTAACAAACTGCACATAATGAAAATGAAATGTCTGGCAAATTTAAATTTGGTCCATAATGGCCCAATAAAACTTGCGGCTTCGCGTGCATTCCAAAGTGAAACATTTTAACAGTTGAAGATGATGTTACCAATGAAATAGTTCTGCAGAAACTGTCTGCAAAATGACTTCATGTACTAATTATTGAAACCTATGGTAAAACATGCACCTCACTAAAACAGATAACATCTGAATTCCACATGTGCACAAGAATGTCCCCAGTCTTGCAGCAAGTGCTTCTTAATGTGGAAGTCAGAGCTTGTCATAGACAAAATGGCAGTGGGATAGGTTCTCTTCAAGAACTTCAGTTTCCTACAGTAAAATATCATCCCACCAAGACAACATAATCATAATCAATGGCTGCAGTACTAAAGGACTCAGTCTCATGCCATTCCCACTATTTACCCACTTATCAACTAACTGCTTCAGAATGTCCTGTATTTAAAATGTTGTGGTTGTATTACATGAGACACAGAAAACACTGGGAGGAGAAGAAGCTGGATTATGAAGTGGAAGTACTGCTGAAGATACAAAGATAAAAATTATTAAAACTGTAATGTAATAATGACATGCTACATCTTTCTACTACCATTATTTTGTTTTATTACAAGAACTAGTGCCTCTACATAAAATGTCTTTTCAAAAATGATTCTGTCCACCTGCATTTTATTATTATTATTATTACCACCACCACCACCACCACCGTTGTTGTTGTTGTTGTTGTTGTTGTTGTTGTTGTTATTATTATTATTATTATTATTATTATTATTATTATTATTATTATTATTATTATTATTATTATTATTATTATT
>Ga0268261_10001362_pt1 | contig 16677 bp, 11 predicted proteins | sample TergutNc150P1_FD_190353 | JGI IMG/M metagenome (GOLD analysis project Ga0268261, IMG submission 190353) | Nasutitermes corniger P1 segment gut microbial community from laboratory colony in Florida, USA - Nc150 P1 (SPAdes) (version 2) | ecosystem: Host-associated > Arthropoda: Insects >...
ACCAATGGGCCAAACACTAATGTTATGGGTAAGAGAGAAGTCATACTTAACCACAGAAATGTGGATGGAAGCAAAAGTATTTAATTTTGTTTTCGGCTTGGTGCAGACTGAAGAATTTAGTTTGAGATGTTTTTTTCAAAACTCTTCAATGAAACTATAAGTGACACTGGCCAGAAAACAAAAAAAGGAAAAGGTAAAGCAATCCCTGTATGGGCCCGGAGAGTACCAGAAGGCTGGGGCTCCCAGATTTCAAGACAATCAGTACATTAAGGTGGTAGGGTTGTCAGCCCTATGCACTGGATGCCTTTACTCCACAGGAAATATTCCTGGTATTCATTTCTGTTACAGGATAAGCTGACCCTGTGGCCCTGGGGTCAGCCCTGTCAACGAAAACTTCCAATGACACCATTGGGAATCAAACCTGCAACCTACTGGTCGGAAAATGGAAAATGAAAAGTGATTTGGTTTTCACCCATTTGAGATTATCAGATGGGAGGAAGAGTCAGGTACACCAGTCATATGGGTTCCATTTGTTTTGTTAGGTTCAGAATTTAGGCCAAGCATTAAAAGCCCAGCTGCATGTTATCTCTTCTCATTAAGTGATAAATATATCAATTGGAAATCTGATGGTTGGCTCAGTTTCACTTCCACCCCTCAAGCACATAAGCAGCAGCTAGAGCCAAGTGACTAACTAGTATGGATTTTTGCAAGCTACTGGCTCCACCTGGAATCTTGTCTCTGTCTACAATCAGCACCATACTGGTCTTGGCTGGCTGTGACATAACTTTACTTGATTCAATGGGAAATTGCTGAGTTGGGAACCAGTACTGAAGGATGATGACATCTGTGGTTGCTGACCCAAGTTCATGAAATGCAAGGAGTCTTGTAAATTTTCAAGCTGTATCTTTTGGGATGCATTATCAGTTTTTCAAATAACAACATCTTTGCTAAATTTATGCAGAGTCCACCAATGATCAGACGAAGTAAGGTGTATAAACATCATTCAAACACATCGTCCCACACTGAACACTGAGAGTATCTTACCTCTCACTGTCAAAAACGGGAGGCAACAAGACTGACCTCTGTCTGGCGAAACAACTTTTTTGGGACATCAGATGAGGATAAGTTCAACACAGGCAATACACTTAAATGTGGTGGCCCCAGATTTAGTATAACACGCATGTACCATGTCACTGAGTTATAGGCAGTTTAGATGAAAATGGAATACACAATACCTGAAACACTCTATATATTCCTGTTTTCCATAAAACACTTTAGTACACATGCTATACTCATCCCCTGACACAACCTCAGTCTCCACATCAGCAGAAACTCCTACTGATATGTACATGCCACAGCATATCAACATAAGGTGCACAGCACAAACATGTCCATATGAAAATAGTAATAATCAACAATAAAATTGGGGTTTAATCTGTAATGGACAATGGGAAAATGCTGCCCAATTGAAACCACCCAAAGCAGAAATGTGGTATTCAAAAAGGCTCTACGCTAGAGGTTAATACACCTGAATGAGGAAAAATGACTGCATTTTCATTGTATTACTTACTAACTCCATGCAGCAGAGTCCTTCTTGACAAGCTAACCAGTTCTCAGCGAGTCAAGAAATTCCCCACATTTTATGGAACATGAAGGTTCATTACTGCATTCACAAGTGCCAGCCACTGTCTCTATCCTCAGCCAAATCAAATCAGTCCATGCCCCCCTAACCCACCTTCCTAAAGATCCATCTGGTACCAAATCTCATGTCCCTTTTCCACTGCTTAGGCCTTACTAAAGGGTCCGTCCAGGTCCGAGGCACATGTATCTGTTTTACAACATGACCAGTTCTTACAGTGAGGAGTTGTTAGCACCTCACCCAACCCCCAAGCTAGAGGACCACCCCTTGTCAGCTGTCTACAACTTCTTATTCAATATATTGGCAGCTATCCTCCATATTGGACGCCCTTGCTCCATTCATAGCTCAGGATGTGCCATGCCATGGTGGCAGGAATCCAGTGATAATCAGAATGTTCATTAACATACAACATAAATGAAGACACATTATGGACATTTCACAATTTTCCTATATGCCACTGCCAAGCTATAACTCTTTGGCAAAATTAAATTCCTCATGTCATCTGTGAAACTTCCACCTTAAATTGTGGGATTTTTTCATGCAAACCCTTAATTAATTAATTAGAAGGAGGAGGAAAAAAGTCCAACAGAAATGGCCATAATTGACCAATGCATATGCTGCAACATTTAGGAACTGAACCAAGCACCCCATGGCATAGTGTGTCATCTGGTACCCAGGGGATAATAATCTGCATATTGCTCATAAAAAAGCAAACTGCCATAATCCACTGATACTCAACTTTACACGAGACAGAAAAAACTTGACTGATCTTCAACTGACCAACAATTAAGCGTGTTACGTTTTATGAAAATATAAAGGCAAGCAAATTTTTTGTGGACATACCATTTGGACAGAAGGTATGTTTGTAACCCAACTGCCTAGTAATGCAGGAATCTCAGTTTGACAAACTGTGTGGGTTGCAACATACTGCCATCTCACAAGCAATGTGTTAACTCCCCTTAGGCACATAGCATCAGTACTGACTGCACATAGAAGGCAGGTGGTGCAGTCAGTGCATATATTCACAAAGGCATGAGCTATGGACTGAAAAACAGTGTTTCAAGTGTACACATGTCAGGATAGTTTTCAACTCCCATGACCTGAATGGAAAAACTCCATGGGGAAGATCAGGGCAACACACCCATTCACATGGCTCACTTCATTGGTTAGGCCAATGTCATTTACATCAGACAAGAAAACAAAGCTCATGTCCACTGCAAGGGTACAACAAAAAATGCAGGAAAATACCTGTACACAATGTTTAACTTTGATGCAATTACAAGGTTATCCCCAACTATGTGGTTGATAAATTAGGGGAAAAAAGTCTAATATTCATGTAAGTAAAGTATGCTCATCAGAGGTTTCCAATATCGCCTTATTTCTCTACTGATGGTGTACATTACAAATCCCTGTAACATGAGTTGCAACATGACCTGTACTGGAAATAACCAGAACTGCTGACACCCCACCAACCTGCTACATGCAAAGGACTAGGCAGAGCTGACAGAGCCTCCCTATTCTCCAAACATACCCCATCTTTTTACATTCAGTTTCTTCAGATGAAGGGAGCATTTTATGAAACTAGCCTGAATCTGCAGACGCTTTCAACAAGGTTGTCAAAACTTCATTGGGCCACTTAAAAACAGACACAGTACTGTAACTGCCAATCTTGCAGATGATTACACTGAATAGGGCACATAAGCAAGCACGGTATGACACACTGCTTCTACTGAAACTCTGGGCCTACAGTGTGCACTGATCACATACAGGAAACTCATTACATTTTCCTCATATAATTTTCTTGTTATCTTGAAAGACAAAACATCATTTGAATTCCCCTTCCCTCCCAACCATATCACCATGCAAATGTCACAGTAGTAAGGCTCATTGTTGGTTAATGGTGAAACCAGAAGCTTCCGTCAACTCATCTTTAATGAAAATAGCACACACAATGGAATTTAAATACACAAACAGTCCGCATTCCAGCTATCTAAAACCACAGACAATAAACATGGATGTCATCCCTCTAGATCTGCTGCGTCTCCAGAAAGTGAATCCTGTCTCAAAACATTCCATATTTGGTCAAAACTGCAAGATTTCCACATGTTCATATAACCTATGATTCAAACTTGATAGATCCACAATTTGTTTGCTGATCATATAATTTTAATATTTTTTTTAATATTTTTAATATTCCGAGTGCAATGGAATCTGTATACGAAACAATCATGTCTTACATTAAAAATTATTTTATCATTATCTGCTATGTAAATAGCACATAAATGGATGATGAATCTGTCCAGCATTAACTCATACTGACCTCACTGACATACGAATGTTCAGATTTATATCACTGCATAAATTATATGACTGACTAATTCATATAAAAGATAATACTTAAAATCTGCCTCTGTTCTTGAATTTCTGTCACAGCATCTGTTATGAAAGCTGCAATGAGCACAAGAAAATGTATATTTAAGACCTAAATACATGTAAGCCATTAATTTTATTTTTGCCAGACACTACTTTTAATACTTTGAGGTTAAGAGGCTAACATACTGTTAAGCAGCAGTTTTATAATGTGTAATTCATAATAATTTTTAACATATTACATATATATGGAGTTATGAGACATATAAGGTATCACAATGGTATTAAGATTACATTCTTCCAGGACGTCATACTGTGCAGTTTTTACATAGGTCCATAAACGTTTTGAAGAATAATCTGCTTCAATCTTCATGGCAGAAGTCGCCCAAAAGACCACTTCCTTGATAGCAATTTATGTTCATGTTTCATTAACACTGATTTAGCAACTAGATAACAAAGAAGTAATACTTGTGTGCATGCGCACATGCACGCATGCACATGTAATGTTTCTGAATGAGAAAGGCAGAAAAACCCTTGACTTGAAAAACCTAAAGTGGCAACCCTGATACCACTGCACTGGTTAAACATTCAGCAGACAGCGAAGTTTTTAATATACAAAAGCAATACACTGTATATACTAAATGCTTGCTCTGTTTCCATAACCTGTACATTATTAGGTAGAACATGACGTACGTTATTGTTGACGTATAACTTCATTCCAGCATTCATGAGTCATATCTATGCCTCTGAATTTGAATAAACTAAGAGGTACAATCAGCAAATACTCCCAGATATTAACTCTTCAGAATACAAAATGAAATCTAGATTGATGAAAATCCAATGTGACCCCACACATTTTTCAATAACTTATCTGAGCATAACTTCTCAGCCTAACAACATGTATATGTTTCAATGAACCACAATATTTCCATACTGGGGTGTTATACACATAACACACCTTGAAATCAAATCAATCAAACCAAATAACAAAGTACTAAGTAAACACAAAAAAAAAGTATAGCAGATTACATACTGAATATAGTTTTAGACATTTCCAACTTTCAAGAATACTGTATGAGTAAGTTCTGATACAGGGTATTACACAAAACACATTTTAATTTTCATAAGAATGTTTAAAATTTCATCTCAATCTGGTCACAACAAGCATCACTCAAAGCCGTAAATTCTCCCCATGTTATGTAAAGAATTTGTCAATGCAAAGGAAGTGCATACAGTGTTCTCATATGTGCCCTTTTTGCATTAATTTCTAGAAAATTTTTGTTTTCCTTTAACTTTTACACGTACATAACTACAATCATGAAGCAAAATTCTTAAATTGTGATTCAATTTAAAATCTGTACATAAGTTAATAACTTACACATCTATTCTGCAAAGGCCTTGTAGTAACAAAACTTATCACAACATGTAAAATGACTGGAGACAAAGATCATAATTAAGAGTGTATTACTGTTAAAATTCTCACACTCTTCAGACAGAAAACTAGAATGTTCATAAGCTACAATAAGAATTATAACAAAAAAAATAAACGTGACCTATCAAGAATATGCACAGGAACACCATTAAGGTATGTATGTAAACATGCAATGTTCATGATACCATTCATACAGGTGTCAAATGATACTGTACTGCATGAGAACTGTCAATAGGACACTTGTTTACAGTTATGCACAGGAGGTTTACAAATCTGTGACATGCACGTGTAAAAGAATGTTGAAGTAATTTCACACATACTAATAACCTCGTAATACCGTATCATGTAATCTTGAACTTGAAACTGTCAAGAACTGAACATCTGACCTTGACTGATATTTGTCAACAACCCAGTTAAACAAACAAGACACTCGCGCCAGAATCCAATTAAATGTTCACTTAAGGTTTAAAAGTAAAATTGGTGAATAAATCAGCAAGTACACAACGACAATTATATAATCTTTCGCAGTAAACAGTCTCTTTCATGAGTTTCACACAGGTGTCATTCCCGTGGTTCGTTACAGCTGTAACGATTAACCATGTACATACTAAACATCATAAATATTGATAACTGACCCCTCTACTAACACTGTTTGGTGCTGCATCTCTCACACTAACATCCCACTTTAGAGTAAATAACACAAACAAAAACTTAGGCTAGTTTCTTTCGTGGCTTGTTTATGTTAGGACAAGAACAATGATTGTCGTCAAAAGAAACAATTAATGTCTCAATTGCTTACTTTACTAGTTGCATCTGACACTTCTCGCATGATCTGTTCGAAGGCAGCTGTTTCTTCTGCTTGCTTCTGAGTGTGTAACGCAATTTTCTCACTAAATTTTCTTGGGTTCGCCATGATGGCTGCTGTAGTTTTGACTTGCAAGGCAAGGCAAATAGCCAATGAAAACCTATTGACACAGATCTCCACGCCATCTGTTGGTACAGGTTATAGAACATGGCCAACTGTAATACAGCGACTCTAACCGATAGAAATGTGCTGTTATCTACAACTGCAACTGACCAAAGAACGCATATCTTTCAACATGACTGTAGGGTACAATACTGCATGTACTTACACGTCTCAATTTCTTTATAAATATAGAGTACTGACAATAACAATACATTGTGTTACATTACATTGAATTACATTATCTTGTAGTAAAAATATGAGTTATAGTTACAGACAATAACAAAGACACAATCCCATTTCCAGTTTATAATCACAACTGACATTAGTAGGTAGTGTATAGTACAAAAACATAAAATTTAATATTACGGGTGCAGAATAATACCTAATTGCTATATGCCATCAGGTCATCAAAATGTTACGCCCATCTATTAAGGAACAATCACTTCAACAGAACTAGTAATATCGATTACTCAAAATCATGATGCAGGGAGTTTCTTAAATAAGTTATTTGCTCATCTGCTCACGAAATTTCCTACTTTTATGAAACTTACATATTCATGACAGTTTCACGAAAGCCCTTCAATCGATTCTGTTGGAACTTAGATTAATCCAGCACACGTCCTACTAATTTTCATAAAATCCTATCACCTGTGCCTAGGTCTCCAGAGTGATATATTTTATCCAGATTTTCGACAAAAATTTTGTACTTATTTTTAATATCTCCCAAACACGCTACATGCTCAGTCATTTCCTTTATTTATCGTCCTAGTAACGGTGTACGGTGCAAGCTATAAGATTAATAGCTTCGTCATTATCAATAGCAAAATGTAAGATCTACTTCATTTCTCTTAATTATGGATATAGGCCTACTAACCAGATTACAATATTCTACGGGTAATACTCTTACAGTGTAACGGAACATAGCTAAAAGTCGAAGCCTTGATATAATTCTTTGTATCGTTATTCATTCAAATGACAATTCAATTCAATTTATTTCGCTTTTCATAGATCCATTACAAGGTGTAAACCACAAGGATGTAGAAAATTCTCATAGAATACATCAAAATATACAAAGTTCATCAATACAGTTGGATACTGTATAAGCCAGTGGTTTTACATCTTTATACAAAAAGGTAAATTATAAATGAATACCATAGTTCGCAATGATAATGTTCATTATTATACATTTGCGGTAAGCAAGAATATTTTAAAGTATGATTATACATAATATAGAGGGTTAGAATTACTGCTTAAATACATTTACAGTAAGTGAAAAATAGTTAAAACGAGATCAATAAAATAAAAAATTGAGATAAATCCTTATGCGAAATTGTAAAATTCTTCCAATTAATAAAATGAGTTCTCAAGTAAAAATTTCTTCGGAAGAGATTCGAATTTTTTTTGTGTTATTAGTCTCATTTTTTATATAAATAGGAAGACTATTGTATATTTTTACACTCATATAGTGCACCCCAGTCTGAAACTTCTTTAAATTAGCCGTGGGGTAATGAAAGTCAAGGTTTTGTCGAGTACCATAATTGTGAGTCTCATTATTTGTGGTAAAAAAGTTCCTTATTTTTTATAACAAATCTGAGGAGGGGAAAAAATATAACAAGAAGGAAGTGGAAGAATTTCAAGGTTGGTGAACAATTTTCTACATGAGTCTTTACTCCTACTCCCCGTCATAATTCTTATTATTCTCTTTTGTAATCTAAAAACTCTTGTACTGGGCGCTATGTGACCCCCCAAAATTAGGCCTTATGAGATTATAGAGTGGAAATGTGAGTAATAAATTGCTTTCAACATCTGCGGAGACATAAACGGCTTTATTGCCCGCATGGCAAAACATGCAGAACTTAATTTAAGTAAAATTTTGTTTATGTGTGTTTTCCAAGATAGAGTGTTGTTAATGTTTAGGCCCAAGAAGTTTAGGTCATTCACTGCACTGCCTTTTACTGACATTTAAAGGAATCGTTAGATATCACAAAATGTAATCATAAAACATGTTATATATCTTCTTATAAGCGGAAAGATTAAACATAATCGGGTGTACACTGCACCTACCGGTCTTAGACCAGGGGTGCACAAATCCCCGGCGCTATGTCGCCCGGCTGGCTAAATTTTGTGTGATGGCGCCTAATATTTGTAGGTCCTCAGTATGTCACCCTTATGGCGCCTAGAATGTTGAGGTGGCTCCTAGATTTGTGGAAAATCTGTGGACCCATGTCTTGAAAATAGATAACTCTAAACTAATTTTTAGTAATTCTCGTTCCTGCCAGCTCTTTAAAAATAGAACTAGACTTAAACCAACGTGCAGGTAATTACATATTCATATTTCTTGTGTTTGTGCCAATGGTAATCGCAATCTATTATCCCCACGAAACAAATGAGCTCAAAGGAGAATTACCTTTGTTTGTGCAGTGACACTCGCAAGAAATGCAGAATGATGATAATGAAGGAAATGAAGAGAATACACGATGTAATATAAGAAAGAAAACTAACAGGCTAAGCAATGTCAAACTCCTTCCACGCATTCAAAGTAAAAAACTGTAATTGTTAGGGTATTCCGATACAAGACTGAGACCCATTTCAGAGACATTTGGAACAAAAACCGAAATTAAACAAAAACCACCGCCATATCAATGAATGCACCAACATGAAACTCATCGTCTGTAGAGAAGAGGGTGTGAGAGGCACTCGGCAGCGTAAAGGACAGGAAGGCAACGGGTGCGGGCGGAACACGCAGTAGTCCAAGAGAACTGGAGGCAGCGCCGCCATGAAGATATCTATTGAAGAGGATACCCAAGGAACCTAAATGAATATTGCTAAATCGCCTTGGAATGCAGTTCATCTAATACGACTGCAAGACTCCTTGCTGAATGAGAAGTGAGACAAGTGCCGGAGGTCAAATTTAGTTTCACAGAGGGTAGTTCGACTTTACAAACGACAACTCTCACGCGTAATTTCAGGCTTCCGCCGCGATGTAAATGAGATCTGCGTTCCTTTGGAATTTTACGCAGCGTAGAATGATAGTTCCGCGCCGACGTTTAGGGACAACCTATCGGTTCCGTCTTAAAGGGTCAAGCAGTCCAAGAAGAACTAACGCTCCCATCGGGCGGTATAAAAGAAACGTCAAGACTTTCAGGAGGACAACATCTAGCGGTGTTTATGCTCGTATGTTACTACAATACCCTCAACATATGTTCCACCTTCACATTCATTCATTTATCATTGACGCTACATAGTCCTATCATTGACGGAATCACCAACGAACCCACAACCCACATAATCCAAGGTCTCTGATATGCTGAACAGGACTAAGTCCTTTTTTGATAAAATTCATCCCGTTGTCTTGTGATAAATAAACATTAATTTATATTACTGCCAAACACAGGAATTAGGTATTGTTGAATTTAATGAAAACTATCCTGTTTGATGATAATATATAAATTATTGTTAAGAAATAAGTGTCTTGAGATGTAGAAAACGTGATATGACCAGAACACGCGCCCACCAGAATAATATGAAACAAGCTGCAAAGCATTTACCGGTACGTGAAACTTGATGACAACATCGGCATATTTCCACATATCAGGTAGAGCACTGGAGTAGTCTAAGCAGAACGGCTCGGTCCGTTACTATTTTGTATCACCAGCAAGAGCCCTGTGCGGATGAACAAAGTAGTATCCGCCTCTGCAAATATAATCAGGCGTGAACGAATCCCAGGCGTCAGGCCGCCGTGGCTACAGTGGCGCCTAATATTTGCGGGTCCTAGATACAGAAATTTATTCATGTCACCTTTCTGACCCCCAGAACTTTTATATAGACTCTTTATTTTTGGAAAATTTGTGAACACCTGATTATAATTTATGTTATAAACGTAAAAAAAATTGCGGTCCTTTTATAATATAAAAACTTCAATGTAAATTTAATCCATAAAATCAGTTACTGTATACATGTCTACTTTTCACAAGCTTGGAGGAAAATATTAGAAATAATACACTGAAAAAAGAGAAGCTTGTAAATGTTTCTTTTGACAAGGCTCGTCTAAAGTAGCAAAATAATATCGTTTATTTTGTAATTAAAAATTGGTTAAAATTTTCAATTATAATTATATATTATTTCTTGGGTAAGAAGTTATCATTAGGCACGCTCGCAAAATTACGAAAAGCGACTATTAGATTCGTCTTGTTTGCGCGTCCGGCCGTCTGTCCGTCCGCATGAAACAACTGGGTTCCCACTGCACGGATTTATATGAAATTTGATATTTGAGTATTTTTTTTTGAAAATCTGTCGAGAACGTTTAATTTCATTAAATCTGACTAGAATAACGGGTACTTTACGTAAAGAAAATATACATTTTTGATCATATCTCGCTCAGTTTTTCTTAGAATGAGAAATGTTCCAGACAAAAGTTGAAGGGAGAAGCAATACACACATTTGATGTTCAATTGTTTTTTTTTTCTTTCTAAAATCGTGCCGTTTATGAGGTAATGTGGAAAAATACTGCACAGCCGGGCAAGCCACAGATGACAATATGGTGCACGCTCATTGCATGCCTAAGGCTACAAACACATGTTCAGAATATGTAATACTTATTGTTTTTTCACTGCAACAAAGGTTGCAAGAACGCGTCTCAATGTTGCATTGTACGTGCATTGCCTATCTCGTTGGTCATTTTTGATCGCAAGCACTGCGCCAAATACTGTAAAAGATAATTTATTTAGTCAGAATTTGTTGCCAAACTCGACAATACTGCTGAAAAAGCAAAATAAAATATTTCATCTGCAGCTTACTTGTCTTTGGGATTCGTAAATTGTGCTGGCTGTGAGACAAACGCGTTGATCCTAAATCACGCGTTCTGCAGTGAAGAAGTTTCTCCTGGATTCAGCGCCCGATACCGGAATGGCGTTAACCCTTTAAACGCTGAATTAAATCCCATCTGCCATTTGCTGGTATTATTAGGAGCTCACCATATTCTACACGTTGTCAGGATAAGGGTTAATGTCACAAGGTGACTTGATAATATGTGGGAATTCTTTATGTTGTTCACACAGTCTCGTAAGAAGATCAAATATTTCAGTAGCCCGAATTTATTTTACACTCGTATTTCCATCGTGATAATCTAACCGACAACGTACATCTTGCAGCTGACGAAGCTTCACCGCCGGATGAATCCTCAAACTTGTCGAAGTTTCGCATATCCGCAGTCTTATTCGCAATACGCGCTCCTGTACAATTTTTTACGACATGAAAATACACGTATTGTTGCGGGTATTCACATCCACGCAGTCTTCTACCGGGAATATTGGTGCGTTGCCAGTGATGCGACTACAATTCAAATCACTAGAAGTTCAGCACGAACAAAGTTGATACGGTCATTATATCAGAGAACTGACAAAACTGCAAGATATCTGCAACGACACTAATCAAGACCAGTAACGACTTCGCGATCAACAGGACATAGCGTTGACCAACGTACGATTCAGGAAAGGAGAGTAAAGAACGAATGCAATATGTATTTCGGATAATATGTATGTATAATATGTACACTGCGACCAACGGCAGTCAGATTGTTCGGATACTTGAACATCGTTTGCAAAGTGTTCGTTATACGTTTTTAAAGATCCATTCAAAAGAACGGACAGTGTCAGTGTCACGTTCATACTGAAGATTCACAACCGGAATGACTTAGATAGAATGATTCTAGATAAATGATGCTTCTCTTCAGAAAATACAATGGATGTGTATTTACAGTATGACCTGACAGTGCTATGGGAACACTTGACAAAGAAACGACTTAGTAAGCCTAGGAAAAGTAGACAATCTGCTTGAAAACGGTCCTCTGCCTCTCACGACCGTTGCGAACCAACTATTGGAGGAGAAAAGAAACTAGACTCTATTATGGTTAGAGTTCTACTTTTCTTAATGCCATTATAATTGGCTTGCGCACTCAAACGAAATACCGCCAGAGGTACAGTACATAAGCAGTCGACTGGTCACATATATTGCTTCCACCACCAAGAATCCACACCCTTCTGTTCCCTACACCATAAACACTAGATGATATGTGATAGATAACATGAATAGATAGTACCTCTCGTACACGGATAACTATGCGGTCATTGATTGACAATAATTTAGAATTGACATGAATACTGTGTGTACCTTTTATACGGCTTACGAATAATTTACCAAATGTTAGCACTGCAACACCAAATTGTGAGATAAGAATTATGAGATATAAACATTTAATACAATACAATTCCATAATTTTAAAGATTTTCTGAAAAACTCGTGTGTAATTCAAGGTATATGTAGTACGGACAAAGTCGTGTTTGTCATCTGGCAACAAGTATCAGTATTAATACACCGCAATTCCACAGCAAACGCCAGATAGCTCTCATCCGTGAGTGGAACGCAGAAATGGCCTCAACTGTATGAACTGTGGAAATGGCTGTGTCCATGTGGAAAAGTAATGTTTGTAGTCACGGGAGAAATTGCCGATTTTATTTTTCAGTGATTGGCATGGCTTGCAGATCAATACATAATGCACCAATCCCTCGCAAAATAACTTTCAATACAGAACTGCGTCTAGGAAGAATGGAACGGAACCTAAGAAACGGAGAGTGTTGTTTATCCAGCAAAACTAACTGTATACATAAGAACGTTGTATATCCTGTTCATAAAGGAGGGAATTGCGGTGTGAGGAAGAGTACGCAAACATTAAACTTCCAAACGAGAAATGCAGGCGTGAGCCGATGGTACTCTGATGATAGGGGGCCGCCAAGAGAAAAGTTACCAAGTCTGATGGACTTTCCAGAAATAGTATGGCCTAGTATTATTAAGGCATTTAGAAACTGGATATTGACTAACATCCTAATTAAACCATATTTTGATAATGACTTCGGTCTTCCAGATTTTATACTTGGATCAAAACAGGTATATTAACATTCTTGTATTTTTCACTGCAGTCTCTTAATTACATGGTGATATGCATTCATGTTAGATTACACGCAATGCTTTCACAGACTCATTTACCTACAGTGCTGTGAATATTTCTGATATTTCTCATGTCAAACTCCTGAAGCGTACATTTGTTGTTGCACTGATTTCTTGTCCTACAAATCTTGTACTCTTAGTGTCATATCTAGATAACACAAATTTATAATCCAGGTGTGAAATTCAATTAGCTTATGTACCTGTATACCAGAGTCTTGTGGAGATGACTTTAATATAGAAATGTGGTCTAGTGAAATTTTTATGGTTTGCAGTTTTAAATGCATTTTTAGATCGTCATCAGTAATTTTACTGGAAGAACTTGATGTGTGAGGGCAGATACGCTCTACATCAAATTTGGCAGACAAAACCTCAGAGGCTTCAAGTAGAAGAATTATTACATAAAATTAAATATCCAAATTAAATTGATGAAGGTGTTCAGTATACAAATATACACAATTAAGAAAATGGTGGGTGTTATGTGAGGTCTTTGCTATGATGAGGAGGCATCATTATATTAAAATTGGAAGCCATGGCATTTATTTCAGTTTTTGAATCTATATTTGTATCAAGACTTCATACACTTCCTGCATTATGATAATTTTGTTTTTATACAGTAAATGAAGTTACTTAAAAAATAGACTGGCTCTTGTAAATATTAGTTTGCTATTCTTATTCTGGTGTGCTGCAAAAAAGTATGAATATCACATGTGTACTGTGAGCACCAAAACACTAAGCACCGCTTCTCTAGGCAAATTTTTTTGATTGCATCCTCAGATAGCCCGTGATGATCACCAGGGCCCAAATTATTATTTAGCTATCCTCCATTTTATGTTGTCATTGATGTTCAGAAAAAAAAACAATAAAGAAAGAAAATTTTAGATTTGGCACCACTGTTCTATCTGTAACTGTGTGGGGATTAATGAAGTCTCAGATGCCTGTGAACTGTCTTGATAGGAGTTCTTTGTTATGGAACTGTATGGTGCTGGTACTGATGTTGTTGGTGTTCTTGGGGGAACTGATCAGGTTTTAATATGTCCTGAATTTAAGAAACATGATGGGACACCTTTCAAAACAGATGTATTCCATAATTCCCAGTTTAAGTAAGACATGGGATGCCAAGAGTACAAAATTGTGAATTCAGAAAATACGTAGAAATTTGCACAAACATATTTCAACCATATCTACTGCATTAGACCAAATCACATATATAATTACACTCTTAATATTTCTGTAACAGTTACACAGCATATTTTGAGATGACAAAAATTACACAAAACTGAGAATATATTGTTACCAAATTAATATGACAGGCTGTGCCACAGCTCAAGCAGGTGTTGCCAACTTCTCACAAGAGAAGCTTAGGTTCAGTCCCATGGTGGGCCATGTGGTACTTCTGATGAATGATCTTGTACTGGGGCCGGTTTTTCTCTCAAGTTAATTTTTCCCTAGCCCATTGTCATTCCGCAGCTGCATTATCATCTGTTACCAGGGACTGATACACATAAGACTGATCTGATCCACACTTCACTGCTACAACTGAAACATAAATAAGAAAGCACGTAACTATACACATGCATTTCACATCCCTAGTTTACTTAGTTCACTGTTAGTATGAGAATATACAAATATAGGCCTTTGACACACACACACACACACACACACATACATATACATGTACTGGGAGGGCATAGTCATTATAATGGCCGGGCTACAGGCTGAACAACTGAGGAATTGTGGCTCAACACCTAACAGGAGCATTGGGCTTTTCTGCAATGCATTTTGACTGGCTTTGGGCCCACTTTGCCTCATAGTCAAGGAGTCGTAGAAGTAAAGTAGCCAGGGCATGAAGCCAACTACCCACATTCATCTAATTCTGAGGTTAAGAATGAATGGAGCTGTACCTCCACTTACCCATTAGTCACCATCGTGTGCACATGGAGAACTCCTCGTACCTCTTACATGTACATACTGTACAGTCATATGCATGATTAGTCTTCTAAGCACTTCTTAAATATTCATTGATCAACAGTGTGGCAGATGTGGGTCCAGAGGGGTTCTTTAATTGCTGCTTTCGTTTACTGTAGATTGTGGTCTTCCGGGATGCCAATGTGTAGTTTGGTATCAGTTGCATGAACCACAAGTTACAATGAAACTCATTACCTTTGACTAGGGTATGGAGCTTATTAAAATGGTTTTCAAAATTTTTTTCTTTTCTGAGCAACAGCTGTGATCCAAAGAACTTTCTTTTGTAGAAGGAATATTTTAATATCATTACGTGAGTTACCCCTGAATGTTATATCATATTGTGATCAAGCAGAAATGTGAAAAGTATATTTTTAGCAGGGGTACATGAATCCTGGCCACCTGGGTGAATAAATTTTGTACAATGGCACCTTATATTTTCAACATGATAACTGTATTTTTGTTCATACACACAAAAGTATGTATCAGTTCACATTCACTGAGCAGGAGGTGCCAGGTAACTGAGTTTCACAGGCCGCTCCAGGACTGTGGGTCCACAGTATAGCACTGGCTTTATGTCACCGTTCTGGTGCCTCAAATTTGGAGGTTGCTTCTAGATTTTTTTGAAAATTTGTAGACCTTTTAGTTTGTGTATGATCCCTGAAGATGTCCTTTATGTGAGGAGGAAGAGAATGAATCACATATACTTCTGAAATGCAAACATTTGAAAAAAATGGAGAAAACAGTCTAAAGAAATGGCTACAAATATACAACGAAGTAGAATAAAAAAAAAATTCATCAGCAACACTAAGGCATTAAAATTAGAAAATGTTCATAAATTTTTATATAAAACAAACTGTAAATGGGAACATAAAATAGCAAAATTGGTGCAGAACGGAGAAGAAGAGAAATACTGTAAAATGTAAATATAGTGACAATTTATTATATAGAACATATCTTTCTTCTCTTTTACTGGTGTTACAACCCACTGGGTTTTAGCCTTCTCAGTGATTCTCTTCCATTCTTCTGTTTCTTCACATTGCTTATATAGCACATAAGATTTAATATAATAACATGAATATTAACCCTTTAAACCCCGAATTAAATCCCATCTGCTATTTGCTGGCATTATTAGGAGCTCACCATTTTCCCCACGTTAGCAGGATAAGGGTTAAATCATTAACCTTTAGGCTACTAATGTCATATATATATGGAGCACCCATTCTTGATGTTTCTAGATCACACACGACGACGCAGCACAGTCGGTAGGACTCCTCTGGACGAGTGATCAGCTCGTCGCAGAGA
>Ga0268261_10001363_pt1 | contig 16672 bp, 9 predicted proteins | sample TergutNc150P1_FD_190353 | JGI IMG/M metagenome (GOLD analysis project Ga0268261, IMG submission 190353) | Nasutitermes corniger P1 segment gut microbial community from laboratory colony in Florida, USA - Nc150 P1 (SPAdes) (version 2) | ecosystem: Host-associated > Arthropoda: Insects > Digestive...
AGTTCAAATACCTGGGAACGACGTTAACAGATCAAAATTCTATTCAGGAAGAAATTAAGAGCAGATTGAAGTTAGGGAATGCTTGCTATCATTCGGTGCAGAATCTGTTGTCTTCCAGGTTGCTATCTAAAAACTTAAAGATCAAGATATATAGAACTATAATTCTGCCCGTGGTTTTGTATGGGTGCGAAACCTGGTCGCTGACACTGAGGGAGGAACGCAGGCTGAGGGTGTTTGAGAATAGGGTGTTGAGGAAAGTATTTGGGCCTAAGAGGGACGAGGTGACAGCGGAATGGAGAAAGCTGCATAACGAGGAACTGAATGATCTGTACTCCTTACCCAATATTGTGCGGGTGGTAAAATCGAGACGAATGGGATGGGCAGGGCATGTGGCGCTTATGTGGGAGGATAGAGGTGTGCACAGGGTGTTAGTGGGGAAGCCTGAGGGAAAGAGGCCATTGGGGAGACCAAGACGTAGATAGGAGGATAATATTACGATGGATTTTCACGAAGTTGGAGGCGGTCGTGGGGACTGGATGGAGTTGGCTCAGGATAGGAACAGGTGGCGGGTACTTGTGGGTACGGTGAGGGACTTTCGGGTTCCATAAATGCGGGGAATTTCTTGACTAGCTGCAAAGTTTACTGGTTAGCTTCTCAAGAAAGACTCTGTTCCATGGGGTAAGTAAGTAAATAAGTGTGGTACGTATTTTCCGTGTCGAAAAAATGTGCTGTCTCTCTCTCTCCCTCTCTCTTCTGCACAAGAGATAGAAGTACGTAGGATGTTCCTGCAAAGTTCGGTACAGTCTTTCATGCTACACGGCGTCATATGCCGCAAGACGGCAATCTTCATAGTCCATGCTGTGAGAACCTCAAAGCTGAGGCAACGAACAACACCTGATTATGGTAATACAAGGAAGCGGACAGCTAAGCACAGTTCAGCACGTTCAGTTAGCACCTCACAGCAAACACACAACGCCTCCATTACAAAAATCAACTAGTTAATATCAATGAAAATAATCGCTACAGTGATAATCTTGCAAAGTGCCTAAGTAAAAATGTGTGAATGTTAAATCAGTACAATTTGCGTCACAGTTTCACCCTTTCAAAGCGATGTGGTAACTCCGACTAAAAATATATACACGGTGATTCAAAAGAAAAGGGAAGTGACAGTATTAGTCATTGTGAGAGAAAAAAATTCACATGAAGATGTGTCTAATTCTGAATACCTACTGAGATATAACTGTTCGACCCTGGAGCGCACCTCTCTTTTCTTCCTTTATTACCATTCACATTGCTCTTGTATTTGTAGGTTCAAACAGCTCTATCTCGGTAACCATTCAGAATTAGACACAAATTCATAGAACGTTTTCCTCACAATGACCGATAGCATTACCTCACAAATTATAGTCCTTTGCTCCTGAATCACCCTCTATACGGTGGAAAACACCGCCTTAAAATCCCTCTCTTTCGCGAAAGCATAGGATTTTTATCTCATCATATTACAGTACGAATTTATACCACATATTCAAAAGCACGCCAGTGGCCCTCTAAACCAGTGAAGTCCAGATCCCCTTTCCATACATGATCTGTATACTTCCTAGTATGATTTCAATAACAGCCTGAAGATGGTCCTAGAGGGTCGAAACATGTAGCTGGTTTAACTTATTTTTATAAAGTTGTATTTTGTGAATACAGTGATTATATTAGACCCGATTATCACTTCTGTACCTCTGTGATTCAACGGCACATTCGAGGTTGGTAGTGACTGTGAAAATGAAGAAGCAGCTATGTGATAGCTGGTGTAAGGTCAGATTCATTTTAATATTATTGTATCACTGTCACCAGCTCCAATGTTGACTTTAAACTTTAAGAGCTGGAGGTGGACATTTAAACTTTAGCGCACTCTTTATGTAAAACGTACGAAACAAAATAAGATAAAATTATTAAATACACGCCAATTTGTGGGGAAAGAGGAGAATGTGCATCGTGTATTAAAAATGCAGTATGCTGGTCTCAATATACAAAATTCTTTTTTGTGAATCCAGATTTTTAAGGTTTAGGTCACGATCGATTCCATCCACACCATTTTCAAATGAACACATATTATTCTCCATACCATTCGACGATCTAGTGTACACTATAAGCAAGTGGCGGCATCGTTAAATAAACTACGAAAAGAAGTAACGCACGTGGCCTGCCTACATTTTCTGATACACAATCCGCCACTGGGGAACACGTTTCACCACCTCCTGTTACAGTTGTTGGGCTGTATGACGGCTACTAAAGCACTATAATTCTACCCAGCCTTTAAGAGTGACCTCACTGAATAATGCCCCAGTTTTAGAGTGCACGAACCGCCACTGAAGCGCTTTCACATCCTTGTTGGCTCCCTTGCCGCACAAAGATCACACTGGGTCAACTCCCTGCAGGGTGTTTCATATTGGCCTATGTGTGACAGCTGGGGAATAAACTTATTCCTCCTTCTCGTCACGAACGCACATGAAGATGTCCAAGGTTCATTTCCAGAACGCTGGTTCTTTTCATTTGTTGCCGTATGTTTCAACTCTCTCCTTTTGCTGAGAAGTATACTCTTGACACAAAGCTTAGGAATTTAAAGCCTTAAGTTTATCTAAATAATACACTACTATATGCAGTTACTACCTCAGAGAAAACACAGTCTCTTCCCTTACAAACATTAACCAGTTAATAACGTTCAGGAAAATACTTGATCTTAACTTTATGCATCCCGTTGTGTTGGCGAATAAATAAAAGGTGGTTTACAGCCGTCAAGAACATGACTTTATAAAAATAATAAGTTAACCAACTACATGTTTCGACCCTCTAGGGGTCATCTTCAGGCTGATATCTGAAACATATTAGGAAGTATACAGATCATGTGCGGAAGGTGAATCTCCCTTCCTCTCATGATCTGCATACTTCATAGTATATTTCAAATATCAGCCTGAAAATTACCCCTAGAGGGTCGAAACATGTAGCTGGTTAACTTAGTTTTATAAAGTTGTGTTTTTGACGGTTGTTAATTTGCTTTCATGAAATAATTTATGCTTATTGCGAGCATTATACAAAACACATAAGAATTCTGTTGGCAAATGCAATTTTTTTTTTATCTGAAGCACTCGGTACATGTACGTGGTACTTAACCATGGATGCTGTAGGGTCAAACTTCCAAAACGCTTGCCCTCCATAATAAACACGGATACTTTGACTAAAATTCCAGTTACCTATAATAGAGAGAACACTGAATTTTTTTCCCCGTTTTTATTTATTTATCTATGAAGTGTCTCAGTTCGTGAGATGCATGAAATACTGTATATAACTACAGGGTGAGTGGGCATACAAATATTACATCGTTCTCTTCTTTAGTGTTTTAGTTCTTACACTCCGTACTTCTTTCTTTACTTCTTTCTTATTCTTTTATTCCCTTTCTCTCATTGTCTACTATTTCTTCTTTTCCATTCTTTTATTTTTCCTTCTTTTCACTTCTAACCCTTTGCTTCTCTTTCTCCGTTTCCGTCTTACTTTAACTTTCTCTAACTATCCCCTTCCCCTTATTTTTTCTCTCTTCTCTTTCTATTTTCCTTTTTCCTTTTGTTATCTCTTCTCTTTCTCAATTCCCTTTTCCTTTCGCTACTTATTTCGTTTTTCATTTCCTTATTTCGGTTACTTATCACTGCTTCTTTAATGTGTCCTTCCTACCTCTATTGCCTGAGACTTGTCGCCTTTCTTTAACCGTCACTTTTCTCTATTGCCTTCTTTCTTTATCCCCTCTTTTATTCTCATCTGTCTCTCTTTCACTCATCCTATAACTCTTGTTGTATCTTCCATGCTCTCCCATTCTTCGTTTCTCTGTTTCTCGTATACTCTTCCTTTACTTCAGAATCGTCGAATTAAACCGTACTCTATTACAGACCTATACTACACAATTCTTATTTACCTTTCCAAGTACCAAAAATAGAACTTTCTTGTTGCTTATGCTCGAAGTCAGCTGTTATCATGGTACGTCATTCGACTTTTAGCTGGGACCGCTTCAAAATTGGGCCCATAGATGTAACGAGAATACTGAAGCATAGTGGTGTTAAGGAAAAGATTTCGCCAGTCTCTGGGTCCCTCAACTTGAGTTTCAAGTTTTAACTCGGCCCCCTAGACGCCACACACAAAAGCAGGCCCGCGTGAAAGGCGGATAAAAGATGTGGAAGGAAAAATAAGTATACAATGCTCGCAAGTTGCCTGCAGGTTTCCGTGTATTGAATATCACACTGTGGCAGAATCCTATGCGTTATCTGTCAGCACCAAGAGTTTGCTTCGTATGCATTATAGGGAGCAGGTTTATACGGCTGTATGAATAAGATGACTCCACGCTCTGTGGATCCCTTCAGCTCCCCCCATAAAGCTAAAATTGCAACTAGCTCCGCGCCCATTGGTCAAGACGAAAACATCTTTCCATTATCGGACTTAAGTGTACTCGCTTGGCTGCGGTTAGTACGTACAAGTGAAACTGTTATTGGAAGCGAGATTCTTCATTGGAACACAGCAGACCAAAGCAGCCGCAACAGAACTGGCTAGGAATTATGTACGTAAGAGAACTGGGGAATTACTGTGGCTCAGTACGGACCAGCTGGAGTCTGCTAGCAGCACTCCTACTTCATCTGCACCCAAGGATTGCAAAGAAACTATTTCATAGACTTGTGTGCAGATGCCAGAAAAACGACATCGAAATGTAAAAAATCGGTAGATGGTTCTTGCGCTTAATTAAGCACCGCGCTGTGAAGGCCTGCGAGGCAGTGAAGATCTATGCATTTTTGACATCGGCGCTAGACTGGGTTGAGAGGTGAGCCTCGCGTCACAGCTGATCTTACCAAAGACGGCCTGGACACTCCGGAGGAAAAAAGTACCTCGCCCCTTCCTGGAATAAAACCGCAATTCCTCGGTCAAGCCCTTAGTCTACTCACTATATCGACTATGTTATCCTGGCTTTTGTGATTGGAGGGTACAGACTAGATTAATCTGACTCAAAATAGGTAACGGAAGCGGTCTTTTGTGATCATAAAGTACAACGGAACACATTTCTTATGATGCGGAATATTTCACTGGCTGAGCAACTACTGTTCTTTACAGGAACGACAGTCTGCTTATTTCGTTAAGCAGGACTACTAAAAAGTCAATGTCTCTTGAAAGGGCAGCTGCACAAACTAGGATTACCTGGCGACGCCACTTGTGGCAGATGTCAAAACTTTAACGACATGGCTTACACGTGTTGTGCTATCATGGGACGGTGTAAGCTACGTCACTTTGCAACAAACTAATGCTATTAATGCAAGGTGAAGGGTTGCTGAAAGGCTAAGTGGGGGGGGGGGATACACAACAGATCGCTACTGGCAGCGGTGCAGAGCTGCTCGGATACCCACCCATTCTATTCAGTTACACATTGCTGTTTATTACAGACCAATGTATTGATGTTCTGTCGTTATGTGTGCATGTTACGTATCTTTGCGGACAGAGCTGCTAGTAGTTATGAATACAAACAGAAGATGGTAAATGCTTGGCTGTAGAAGGAATTACTGCATCTGTATTGCAGTGCCCAGCTTCGTCAAGTGGTTTAGGGCCTACCTCTAGAGAGCAGCAACGTTTTGTTTAGAGTACATTGCTACTCCGTGAAGGGTAGTATCTCAGCATAAGTGTAGCTATCGTTTAAGAACTTTGTTGCGCCTTCATTAGGCATCTTTCATCATTATTCCTGCTGTATGCAAAAAAAAAAAAATAAACAAACAAATGCATGCTTTCCTAGAAAGTTCTTGTCTTCAATTTCAACACTGATATGAGCAATAGCAAAAATTACGCGTATGTTGGAACATTTTGGAGAATCCGCTGCCTCCAATATCTGATGGACAGTAAGTTACTCCAGAAGGTAAGTACTCACTCATCGGACTAAACGGTGTCAAAAAATAGGAAACCACAACATGGATCTCCACCACCATCGAAACTTCAACTATAAGTAAGACACAATTTAAAAGCAACTAAAACACTATTTAATGAGTCACAAACAAACTATTAACCTGGACCACCCTATTTGTTTCCACAGTAAGTAGGGCGAAATAATTGTCTGAAATTAATTTATTATAAGTATGTAAGAAATACATTACGTATATAGCAAATACCAGTTCTGACAACATCTAGACATTAGTTCCAAAAACATAACGGGATCTGCTGACAAAAACCAGCAGCGTAAAATGTGACTAAAGAATGAAGGAATATACTGATGAAATTACGTGCTTGTGTTGTAAGGGAGGGGGACAGGAAACATATTTAGCGTACACAGAGCTATCTGTTAGGAAAATTAAGACACTTTCAGAACTCTAAATCCACAAAGATGGAGGTCTATTATTTTTTCAGCATTCCCCCACAAATTGGCGCCCACTGTATGCTGGGGTCTCTTCCCGCGGGAGCTTGCATCACGTTGTGAAAGAGCTCCAGCAACACGGACTTATTCGCCAATTGAGTGCACTTAATCTTTCGATATCGGCAATCGATATCTGATAATAGTCGCCTCAACTCGTACTGTTCCAAACACTTTACCATAATGAAGGCACAGTGTGACATTACAGTTTCTCATTACAGCTAGCACAGTACAAGCAAAACCGCCCAATTTGTCTCACTGTTTCCTCTCCAGAAGCCAGAGATTGAAATAAGACTTACTTTGTACAATTTTCTCTTGCTCCATGCACAAGGTGGTTCATCTCTCTAGGAATATTATAGATTGAAGAAATGAAAATGAAGTTTTCACGACGGTAAGGATTTAGAACGTGTTTTTTGTATTAAGAAAGCGTATCAATCTTTCAGAAAAATGTGCTGCCATTATATTCAGGTTAAAAGTAATGATGGATGCAGATCGTTCTTCAGAAAAGTTGGTAAAATGCTACAAAACTAAATATTGTCAAAAGTCGGTATCTGAAATGAGGAGGTTATATTTGCGAATGAAGTCTACAGTAGACTAAAAGGAAGGTAATATAAAACATACAGAAAATAAACCAGTCGAAGACCAAAATTAAGCCATATTATATATATATATTCTGTCTACCTTAAAAAGAACGCAAGTGCTTTCATCAGAAAGATGAGTATATGGGTGCTGCACACGAAAATAATTGTTGTCACCTTCGAGAATCACGCTGTATGGAAAAAAATGTAAAGTTTTTAGTGCTAAAATAGTTGTACATTTACAAACCACTAACCACTATACTTCACCTAAGTTCATTTTGTGAATTAGCGTGATCTGATACTTTTAAAGACAGGCATTAACATGAATTATAAACGAAGATTAAGTTCGTGCCGCGCTGTAAACACACTCCTCCATTATACAAATCAATTAGCAAAGCTGCGTTGAGAAATAACTGATGTTCTTCTTAAGAAACATACAAAATAATTAAATTTACTAGGCACGCAGAAAGTATAAATCACCATAAGATAATTTAAAGCACAAGATTTTGAGGAAGTATAGAACAGCTGAGAGACATCGGGGAATCTGCAGCCAGGAATCGTTGGCAAGGTAGCATATTATTACAATGGATCGCACGAGAAATATGGTATCAGAAAGTGGACTGGAATGTACCAAATCATATCAAAGTACACAAGTTGATTCCTGTAAACACTACAAATTTCACTTTCACAGACGTTCGGAGTGCTGGCCGGCTGAGCCACAATCAGCGACTAAATGCAGACGTTGCCTGACGTAATGGTTTTCTAGTTATATATGGTGGAACAACGGGTCAATGAACTGCTAGTTGCTTCTTTCAATGTAACATCAATGATTTAACCTGCTGGGACTAAAGGAAAGTTGGTATTTGAACTGGAAGAAACTTGATTGCTTCGTTACAACTTTGAAGCATCTTAGACCATCCATAGAACAAAACTTTACCCGAGAAATCGTGTTGGACTTCCTTAGATGGGCCCAATAAATCGTCTCACCTGCCATTCGAACAATCGATACACCTGCAAGCCCAGCACTACTCTCTGAGGAACCCCACACTGAGCGCCAATCACCTGGTATGAGCATCTGTGTAATAATGCCTCTGCTTTGTATCAATGGCGAGGTAATCGATTGCGAATGCGGAGAAGTGCTTTCAAAGAGATGGAATAGAATATCCAGTATTCGAAAAGGGAACAATCTTGCGTGTACAGAGTACATGTAGGGGGAACAAATCACATAAATACATACACTTCCCAGGCGTCGGGACAGGATAATGCATTCGGTATGTAACTAGGCTACGGTTTGGAAGACCGAGGAATCGGGGTTCTATTCGTAGAGTTCATATCAAATCTGAGGCATGCTCAGCCTCTTCTCTTGGGGTACCGACGGTTGTTACCTCGGCGGTAAATCAGTCAGGGTGTGAAACTGACACCTAGTACAATTCGTTCATACGTATTAATGGCATGATGCTTAATTTGGCGCAAGGACAAATCTTATCGTTAACTTTCAATTACGCCTTACCCAGGCTCTTCAAACAATTCGCTGAATGTGTTCTTGGGTCCCATTTGAAAGTCCAAAGGTACACCATCAGAAGATAATGGAGTAATTCGTTTAATTACGGAAGCTATAAATGTACATCTAACTGTAAGTTTTAGGCTCTTACTGCCTGTTTGCAATGGCAAGCCCTTTTTTATTAAAACAGCACGGATCCTGCCTGACAATGATAAAGAAAAAAGAAAACTACCAGCCCAAGTATATGTGTTGAGTCGGATTCGAACACGTACGTTCACAGTAAAGATCCTGAACTTCTTATACTGAAGGGTTACTGGGATCACCAATAGGTAACTGTGAAGTATACATTTTCAGCAGCAGAATCCTAGAGGAAGAAATTCATTTGTATTTGAGTGGAGCCACTGTCCGTAAGATGAAGTGATGCGGTGTCACTAGGGATTCCCCTCTTGAACCAACTGATATGTATTCCGGGAACGGGCGACTCCAACAAGATGTCAAATAGTTCCCACGAGATAGCATACCAGTAGATAGAAACATCGGACTTTCGTTTCGTTCGAGACCACTGCCACTGTGAAAAAGCCAAAGGAACTGCTTACTGGCATGATTGTGTAAACCACAAACCCCTTGTTTTATGAATCTACAGTTGTCACAATATTTTATTAAAGCATTTTATTTCAAGAAACGCGGTAGAATTAAAATTTACAAAATCTGTATTCTTTTTTGGACTTCTTGCCTCTTTGAGATAAAGCACAACGATCATTCGAAACTTCGGGAACAATTCAATACAAGATACAGCTTCATAACCCAGAAAACGAGAGAACATTCGTAGTACGTGTTATCAAGCCTAACCAACATTGCAGAGTAGAGTTCTACTTGAGACACAAATATCTATTCAACTAGTCACGAAATTCCCTGCATTATATGGAACCCGAAAGTTTATTACTATGTTCAGAAAGGCCTATCTGCACCCATATCAATCCAGTGCACGCCCTAACATCCTCATACCTTAAGATATATTTATTATTCCCCCCTTCACGCTCAGTTCTTCCAAGTTGTATTTTCCCTCAGATTTCCTCGCCAAAACTCTCCACGGATCTCTGTTCTCCTCCAGGCGTTCCACATGGCCCTCCCATCTTATTCTGCTTGATTTCATCACTCGAATAATATTTGGTGAGGAGCAAAATAGTGAAATATTACTGTTCAATTTTCCCCAGCTTTCTCCCATTCGATTCCAAGTGTCTTCCTCTACACTCTATTCTCAAAAGCCCTCTGCCCATATTCTTCCTTTAATGTAAGAGACCAGTTTTCATAATCACATAAAACAACGGCAAAATTGTAGTTCTAAGTAGTCTTTGTGTTTTTAGGTAGCGAATGGGAGACAAAATATTGCGGACCGAATGGTGGCAAGCATTCCACAAATGTGACACACTCATAATTTCTTCTTGCACATAGTTTTCATTTGCTAGTGTCGCTCAAAAATACGTATTTGAAATTTCAAATGTTTTCAAAGAATATGCTACCTACTTTATGTTGTCTTTTTGTCATTTATTACAAAAATACTTTCAAAATGTATGAGCTTTCTGTCGAGAAATTGTTTACTAAAACCGTTGGTTACGTCACTGAAAATACCACGATGAATATGACGAAATTTCTTAGGGGAAATTCGGAGTTAAGAAAAAAGTTATCCCTATTAAGTAATCGAAAATTAATAACATAAGTATTTCGGATGGATAATTTACACAGAGTAGACAATTTGGAATGACAAAGGATAACAACGAATATAACATTGAAATTCGACTTAAGTGTGAGGGTGTGCAGTGTCCAACTATCCATCACAGCTCTGCCTCCAGGAAATAAGGATCCCTCGCTGCGGCAGCCACAGCTTTTCCCTCCACGTGTGTAGAAAACGAAAAACTCGTACATTTCAAATCCGCATTTCTCAAGACATGTGTATTCAAAATTTGCAAATGATAATTGGCACTTATTCTTGTAAAGTATAAAACTTGTTTTTACTTCAAGGTCCTTCCCCTTTGACATAATTCCTTGAGTCAGCACAAAACTAGACAAACATTGCACTGTTTACAGAGTGCCTTGGCATTCAAATGCCACTTAATTTCTTTCCAATGTAACGAAACAGATGTCTTAGCTACCGGCCACGGCGTCCCCGCAGCTGAACAAACAGTTCGCCTGCACTCACATCAAACAATAACACTGGATTAGCCCAAACAAAGGAGAAGGAAATAATTGGCACATGTAGCTATTGTTTTGACAGCCGCCCGCCGGATATCCGAACCGCCTGGTTCGCTACACTGGGACCGCATAACGACGCCACCCTCTTAGTAAATTAACGCAGTGAATCGTAATTCACTGCATGAAGTAGCGTTCCTTTTGAGACGTTCATATTTGCAGCCACTCAGCACGCATTTCATGAACCCCGAATTATTTGTGCATTGACCTCGCTTATTTGGAAGAGTATCAGTTAAAACAAACGGTATAGGGGTGAAATGACAGGATGAATAGTTAATATTAAATTAAAAAGAATGTAGAAGGAAGTGGTCCTAGCTAGGGAGATAACACACTTGCATTTATCTGGACTGAATGAGACAAAACCATAAACGGCCTCTGTCAGAACACCTGAACCACGACATTCCGTTGACGTCACTTCATTCTGCCAGCTGATGCTTTGTGATTTGCAGAGCTGACAGCGCATCGTTAAATGACTTACATATTAAAAACAAATAACATTAATATCGTTTTGTATATTTTCACAGTCAGAAGAGGTTTCAGATAAAGACACAGGCTCACTTTTCGGGGGTTCAGTGCCTCTGGAAGGACTACACTGCCTATATGATACCACGAATTCAACCTAAGGACTATGACATTAAAATGCATAATTTGTTCCACCGAAACGTCGATAAACACAGCCCACTTTCACTTGGTGAAACAACAGTATCAGCATCAACAGTAATCCTTAATTAAGGCCAAAAATCAGTTAATAAATATCACAAAAGTAATAAGAGAAAACAAGATAAATAAATATCCAACTAAATAATAGAAACAGCATAGTGACATTTTTGTTCATATAAGGAGCAACTTACGAACCATAATACCAAATAAAATAATAATAGGCCTACTGCAAACTGAGACTTTTATAAAAATTAAGCCTATTAAATACGAAACAGCATGTGATCTATGCAGGATGCAAAACTGTCCTTTCGCATGGGATCTACTTTTTACACTTCCAAAGACAGACGGATGGATGGCATGATCAATTTCAAAACTACTGAACATCCGAACAAACCTTTATCACCCGATGCTTGAGTTGCAAGGTAATAACAATGAAGAATTGAAGAACCATTGTTTAACAACAATGATTTGTCTATTGTTTCTGGTTGTTATGGGGATTGATTTTTGATGTTTGGCTTGACTTATACTTACACAATAACTTACCATGTATAAAAAGTGCGAAATGAAATGAGGACCTGTTTCTTGTCTTGCAAACGTAATACGGTGATTCTTATAATAAATGCCAAAGAGATACACTGTTTCTCAAATTTATTTTGATAAAGAACTCTAGATTTTTCGGACATATATACTGTCCATCATCAGGAGTCTCAACACCGTATACACAGCAATGGATATTTGTCATGCTAGTTACGCTGCTGTCTGCTAGCGAGGTCTTCCTGACCTCGCTAGCCGACAGTCAACATAACTAGCATGACAAATACCTATTGCTGTGTATACAGTGTTGAGATTCCTGATGGACAGTAGATCTGTCCGAAAACTTTAGAGTTTTTTATCAAACTAAATTTGAGAAATAGTGCATCTCGTTGGCTTTTATTATAAGAATATATCACGATGCACGGTCCTCTGTAATACGGTGACCTGCCTTTCACTACAACGAGCAAATGTCGACAGTGTTCATTAGGTCTGATGTTATCCACACAATAACGACATATTTACATTCGAAACATCCTGTAGAAGAACGAACAGGAAGTCGCAATGCAAATGAAATCGCACCCCACCACCCTATATATAACCCTCTTATTGCATTTTACCTCTCCCTCCCTCGCCAAATTTGCATTCCGTTAACGGGTACTGTCTGATGGTATTTCATCCCTAACGTATAGAAGATTTCATGTTGTCTTTTATTAAAAAAGAGGGTTGGGTTGAGGGTGAAAACATTAACAGTGAGGTCAGAATGACAGATTTCAACATTTGAGTGTTTCAAGTCTAGGAAGAGGCGGCATTAATAGGGACAGTGTAACCCTGTAATCTAATTCTGAGATGAAATACAATAGAAGAAACTTTCTTCACCCCCAGATCCTCCCCCTTGCTGCACAAATGAGCAGTAACTTTGAACGACCAAATAAAAAAAAAATATTTTTATACCGTAGCGGAACAAAATTAATAAAACCAATTTCAAATTTCCTCAACTGTCTGTTTCAACAACTTTTGCAAATGCTTTGTGAATTCTAAATGTATCCTCATTCATGTTTTTGTTATCACTGTTGTTGATTTTGTTTGTGTAGCCAAGTCTCGGTGTACGTACAGCGGCACGGAATGGTGTAGGCATCAACAAGGGTGGCTCTCCCCCTTGACAGTTGCATACGTTAAGGATTCAAAGTCCTTAATACACTTAAACACATCACGCGAGGACTGGAAACAGGAGAGGGCAGTTCTGCACATTGCAGCCGCTATGAGACGCCACTGGGGAACGGTGCGCAGTGCGACGAGAAGGAAATAAATGACACACTCATTGGGTTCTCACAATGTTACTTTACATAGTACATTTTGACGTCATACTGTAAATGTTACGTGTTTCAGTCGTAGATATTTTCGTGAATATTTTTCACATAAAGATTTCGATGCAAATTTATTCAATAGTATACCAACTTCAGGCAAACACCTTTCACTATCATCAGTATTCATTTTTTTATTAATATGGAAAATAAAACAAGGTACAAAATGCCCATAGTGAATGACACTTCTTGCAAGCCCGCTTTCTTGTTGTTGTTACTGACCGTAAATTATTTCAGTGCAGTCGTCACCTGTTTACTCGGAACTTTGGTTTGCCTTGTTTCTTGTGTTTGTCTCGTAAAGGTCGACATATCGAGTTTCCCAAATTTATCACGTAAATGGCGAAATCAATAAACCCTGCACTTTCTTCCAAACTAGCGAAGTGTTGTTTTTAAGGAAAAGTACTTTTCTATGCAATGCTCACCAATCGTTGGAAGAACATTGTTTTTTGGAAGGTTCCCAGGCTTCGCCCTTTTGTCCTTCTGGTAAGAGTAACACGTGGATGAAGACGAGTTTGGAGCACTGTTGGAATGATACTGACAAGGGAAAACTGAGGTAATTGGACAAAACCTGTCCTAGTGCTACTTTGTCCACACAAACCTGACACGGAGAGGTTCGGGATCGAAAAAGGGGCTTCGCGGAGAAAGACAGGCGACTAACCTCCTTTTTCAGTAGGAATTTTAAAAATATACTTTGAATTATCTACATAATGAGGAGCTTAATGATCTGTACTCCTCATCCAATATTGTTCGGGTAATAAAACCAAGAAGAATAAGATGAGAGGGACTTGAAGCGCGCATGAGAAGAGGAGAGGCATATACAGGGTTTTGGAGGGGAACCTAAGGAAAAGAGGCCACTTGGGAGACCCAGGCGTACAAGGAAGGATAATATTAAGATGAATATTTAGAAAGCAGGATGTGGGGTTATGGACTGGATCGAGCTGGTTCAGGATAGAGACAGGTAGTGGGCACTTGTTACTGCGGTAATGAACCTTCGGGTTCTATAAAATGCGGGGAATTTCTTGACTAGCTGAAAACTTGTTAACGTCTCAAGAAGGACTATGCTGCATGGAGTGAGTGAGTGAGTGAGTGAGTGAGGGAGTGAGTGAGTGAGTGAGTGAGTGAGTGAGTAAGTAAGTAAGTAAGTAAGTAAGTAAGTAATTAAGTAAGTAAGTAAGTAAGTAATTAGATAAGTAAGTATACTTTGAATTATATTATAACGTACACAATGTTTCGCAATATTACTAAAATGTGTTTCGCAAAACAATTAATATAAATCACTTCAGTGTTTCCAGATCATGTACATTCATTCATGTTTTACTGAAGCAGTGGCCTGTAACACAAGCTGATTCACGTGACTGTCTCTGGTATAATGCATTCAGAATCACCACATTTAGGCAGGATATTGTGCTTCTGATCTATTTTCAAAGCACAGCCTCTCTTGATGCTTCAACAGCGGTCTCATCTAACATAAAACTGACCCCAAATTTCGACTGCCCATTTCTTTATCAGGTTGCTCCATAATCTCTATTTTGATACTATACTCTGAGCACCATGACACATAACACTTCTGCAGCAAAATGCTTGCTTCTTTGCACATGCGAATTCCCGTGTTGCAAGATGGGGTATTGCTGTCTTCCAATGAAGCTTGTGTAGCACGATCAAGTACAAGACCAGTTCCAGAATTAACAAATTCACTACTTTGTGCTTCAAAGTGGCCACCTTTAAGCACAAGAATCCCAGTGCTACAAGCTACCAACTATCCGATGGTACAGCTTCTGCACTGTCCCATTTCTGATAGACATTGTCATTTGCACTGAGTGTGCAACAGTTGTTAGGTTTTTCCAATGTAACATTTGCTGACCAATCAAGAAGTTCATTCCCTATAAGCTGTGGGAGATGGTTCAAGAAATTCCATTATACTACCTCCTTCCTCAAGTCCACCTGTACTGCAAGTAGCATGATTCTCTGGACACAGTATCACAATGTCCACAACAACAGCTTCATTCAAAGCTTCTTACATGAACTGGCGCGTCTTAATGTACGTTTCAGACTGAATAAAACTTCTGAATTCCATTACTGTATAAATGAATTCATCTTCTGCACGACCAAGCCACACGAAGCATGCTTACTGTACGAGTAACTGTGCTCCTTTCTGTCTCTGCTTGTACAACTACACATCTCGTCTTTACCACACGGTTCCCCATGGATAGATATACTAAAATCGCACTTTCTTCTTTGATTTCCCTTCCTCGGATGTAAAGTTCCATCATTTCCAAAGCATTATTTTCATTTATTTCAGCTGTGTTTACTTCTCCTTTTGCAACCTAAATCTTCCGTTCAATTTTCCTAGCTTCCTCCAGTAATAAACAAAAAATGCTTCCCAGTCTCATGCAGTACTACTCCTAATTGCATATCAAGCGTCAATTCGCATAAGTAGCCAATCCTGGTTTTCATCATCACAGTCCCATGGCCGCCACAGATGAATGTAAATGAACCTGAGCCGGTCTAGGTAAATTTCTTTGCCATAAATATCAAACATTTATTTTTCTGTTTCTTTGTGGGATACAGTCTTGCAAGGGAACATCATGTTTTGCTGCGAGGCTGATATCATCTTGCACTGCCACAACATTAACAACACGTTTTAACTCTTGGAAAATGATGTTCTTCACCGTTACCATCACAAGCGTAGGAAACCAAATCTCAATTCGTTACACTTTTGTCGAGAAATTTTCCAAAATGCCTGCGAAACTGCAGGTTTCAGTACGTTTTCAATATGGTAGTACAGTTAATTTTTTAATTCCAGGCACTGATAAATGACTTCTTCCACTTAAAATATCTGTAAAATTAGTCTTTCTTGAGATGATTTTTCAAACGTAATAATATTGGGAGGCATGCTGATAAACACAGTTTAATCATCTGTTTATCTTAAATTTAACTGCCAGGCAATATTTAACACTTGTTCCTTAACCCCACAACCGCATTCAAATCGAAAATTTGGCGCCGTATCAAGTCACCACAGATTTGAAGACCTAAGCCATGGCATGGCGCAGGCGAAATATTGAGACCGTTAATTGTGTTTTAGGCCTTGGGTCGCACTTCACAGTAAACACTGTCTCCGTAATAAACACCAGTCACAACAATGTAAGTAGGTCTTCCCTTAACCCTTTAAATCCCGAATTAAATCCCATCTGCTATTTGCTGGCATTATTAGGAGCTCACTATTTTCTCCACGTTAGCAGGATAAGGGTTAAAACATTAACCCTTAGGCGACTAATGTCATATATATATATATATGGAGCACCCATTCTTGATGTTTCTAGATCACACACAACGACGCAGCACAGTCGGTAGGACTCCTCTGGACGAGTGATCAGCT
>Ga0268261_10001364_pt1 | contig 16667 bp, 10 predicted proteins | sample TergutNc150P1_FD_190353 | JGI IMG/M metagenome (GOLD analysis project Ga0268261, IMG submission 190353) | Nasutitermes corniger P1 segment gut microbial community from laboratory colony in Florida, USA - Nc150 P1 (SPAdes) (version 2) | ecosystem: Host-associated > Arthropoda: Insects >...
CACACACACACACACACACACACACACACACACACACACACACACACACACACACACACACACACACACACACACACACACACACACACAAAGGTACAATTCACTGTTCAAATTCACCATTTGATAGCAGATGTCAAAACAGAGTGGGGAAGAATATAAATGTGTAAACCAAAACACTTCCAATCATCAGCCTTGATAATTCACTTGCCAAAGGTGAGCACACCTGGTTATTATTAAAGTACAATTTTGGAAAACTCAGTACCCAAAAACCCCCTACACAGAATTCCTAAGTTTTATATCAAAGAACAGTATTGTGTGCATGCCCAAACAAATTAATTGCTTCATTTTAAAATAACAAAGACTCGAAATGAAATGCATCTGATTTAGATACACAAAATTTTTTAAAGCGAAGAGAACATAAACTGCAATGGCACTGGATCTGACGCACTACCATATGCTCACACATAATTAGGCACACTCCAATCAGTATCGCCATCAGAGGCTCTCCTTGCACACTGGTGTAAAACACTCTAAGGTCCAAGTCAATGACATGAACATATTACATACATAAAACAGGGAAATATCAGATCGTGATCATATTCATATTTAATTCAAAATATAAAAATCATAAATTTTAACTATAAACATAATTTATATCATTTCATATAAACTACATTTAAGCAATGTGTTATTGGAACCTCTTAAAACCTCAGCATGTTTGGGCCACTGTGACTTAACATCAGAAAGCCCAAGAAAAAATACAAAATACCATGTAATTTATGAATGGTAATATTTGACATTTCTTATGGGAACCCCTGTAGATGACTCACAAAGGTCAAAATATGTTGAGGTTTTATTTCAACCAACGCTTAAATGTACTGTCATTATGCTATCAGAGTTGAAATATGATTAGATATACAACAAAATGGAAACAAGTGTTGAATTTGCTGTCAATTTTACATAAGCAGTGTTATTCAGCTGAAGTCACACTATAATCTGTAACTTGGAACAAACTAACAAGGATATAATTAACCCACTGTAAGTTACTTACCAATGACTAAAGACATTTCAAACCTGACCTTTTAATGTAAACTACTGATTTACCACCCCAAAACATCAGAAGCTTGATGCTGCATAACAAAGCTACAGGTACAGACAGGCTCCTCATTTCTGTATTACCAGACATATGAAGTGCCTCAGAAAGTGATGAGCATGTCAGGGCGAAGTGATGCTGCCATATCACCAGTCAATAGGCATGAGCAGGATGAAGTGTATAAGCCAGCACGAAGGCTCAAACGCGCCATGTCATTGCATATGAGCACACAGACAGCTGATGACACCTGGGGAGGTACTCCTCACTACCTCTTCCGCTCACAAAGCCGACAGTCGCTCATGAGTGAAGCTCAGGTATGGCTCACTAACACCCTCTGCTTGCTATACATGCTGACAGATTTCTTTTGTTCAAGTCTAGTTAGAGGCTAAACTTTGCTCACAGTATGGTAAAACTGAATAATTAATACTGTTAAGCATTAACCTACAAATTCAGGTCAAAGTGTTGTTATCTAGCACAACACAGATTTCATGTTGTCAAAAATTAAGAGAGACATCAATTAGAAGCAGTATGCAAGCTACACTTTATGATGACATTAGCATATTCAACTTACCACATTAAATTTTCTATTAACAATTAACCTATGACCTTTAAACATAAAATGACGGTTTAAATATATATATTAATCTTCAGCCAATTGGTTATTTTCTTTTAAAAAATATATCCACTTTGCAAAAATAGTCTGATATTTTATGGTAAAACAGAATATTCAAAATGTTATGAAACACCATACTTACACACATATAAGATGCAAATTTTTTTTTTCCTAATTCATTATCTGAACAGTGGGGATCACCTTATAATTGTGAACAAAATAAAACTGTTTCTGTAGATGTATTTTTCTGAGAATTGAAGCTTGCAAAGAAGGAGAGTGTCTTACATTTTGGTAAAATTATAAGCAGATCTACTTCAGTATCAAATCAACAGACTGAATGTGATTAAAATTAACCTCGTTGAAAATATAACTGACACACTGATGTACTAACTGCCTGTAAACTTATTTTATTGTAGACAGATGTGTTTCGAATGACAGGTGCAAGCAGATGTTTTAAGGGTAAATAATTTGCTTCTAAAGCCTATTCAATTGATTATACAGAGAACATACCTAAATTTGCAGTATCAAGAGGAAATGACAGCTAAATGTGCAAAACAATCACTGAGACAGTTGAGTAAGTTGATACATACAGAACAAAAACAAAGCTACTACTAAGTAACCTGCAGAGGTGGTTTGCTGAAAACCATATAAAATTAACTTCTACAAAACCTTAAACTTCTTGTCACAATGAAACTATACACAGTAGAGTAGAATTAAATAAAAGCCTGTAAACATAGTAAATATATGAATAAAACATATTAAAATACCAACAAATGCACTTTGGTTTTATGGATGTAATTTTACTGCACACTGGTCAACAATATGTTTCGGCAACTCACATGGCCATATTCAGGGCGGAGATAACAAGAATACCAATACAATAAAAATGTGCCTAATTCACTCCATAGTTTAAAAACCATATAGTTTTTGGTTAAAATCCACGGTTTAATAATAAAATATAGTAGCAATGAGTATAAAATATCAGGAAGTAAAAAATAAAATTGATCATTTCAGAAGACAGCAATTCAAGCAACACATTTTTAAGTGACTTACTACTCACAGTGCTGTCAATTAGGTAAACAAAGAAACGACAAACATGAGCCAGTCTTGATAAAGAATTAGATGAAATACACTAGAAATAAGTGTGTAAAGAGTGCCTACCAAAACTGCATTCTTCTTAAAATTTCAAATATAAAATGAATAATATTGATCCGGTTATTTTACCATTTAACTCCAACTGTAATATGGGTTCTGTTGCAGAGTCTGCCACTATCACCTTCAAGGGACACAAGTCCTGTTCACTTTGGAGGTAGACTTCTTGATGATGACATGCTTATGTATAGTGAACGTAACAACCTTGGTTCATATTTTGGAGGAGCTTCCAGTGATCTCAGAAGAGATGACTTTCAAGATGGGAAACACTGTTCATTTATGGACCACAAACGAATCTCAGATGCAAACAGGAGCAGCAGTGATATTCATCACAACGACCAATGGGACAACAGAAGAACTTCTGTCCCTGCAGATACTGGATATCATAACTATTTAAGGGTGTGGGATAATTACACAAACATGCACACATGCACAAATGCACAACAAACACACACATATTCATGAAAAATTCATTTCTACTCTACATATATGCTGGTACATACACTGTCAATGTCTGTATTCTTTCCAGTACCCACTGAGGCACACAGACTTAAACTACAGAATTAGATGATGGACGTATGCCAAATTTTAACCATAATGAATTGATTTGTAAAGAATTAATTTTAAAGTCAGTAAAAGAATAAAAGGTGTGGTTTTCAGTATCATTATGGCTAATTTATGGAATGTACACACATAAGGGCAAGCTATTACACTTTGTCTGAATTACTGCAACATCTTCTTGTTTGCAGCCTGAACGCTCAGGACGTCGCCACAGTGTTGGCAGCCGTGCTGGGTCCCAACCCCCAGAAAGTCAACTTGGGATGAATCGACAAGATTATTTTGTCTTAGAAAATTTAGTACAAAAGCAACGCACAGAAGCAATGAAAACTCAGGGCCTTGAATTAGTCAGACTGCTCAGGGTAGGTGCTATAACATAGACCAGTAAACTCTCATGCAGAAAACAAACTCATATACACAGCATTAGTGGTTTAGGGCAAGTGTGCACAGATTTTTGAAAATTCAAGGAGCCACCTCACAAGTCTGTCTGCTGAAAGGGTGAAATAAACCATGTTCCATACTGAGGATCCATAAATATCAGGAACCACTGTACAAAACTGCCACTTTGGCATCCTGGCACCTGGGATTTGTACACCTCTGGTTTAGGGTAGTATGAACTTTGCCTTGCAATGTCCAATGCCTTTCCCACTTCCTTACTCGAATGTGAGGAAGTGGATTGGATTCATCTGGCTCTGGATAGGGTACAGTGGTGGACTTGTGACAACACAGTACAACACTGGGTTTTACGTAAGGTGGAGAATTCCCTTACCACCTCAACACCTGTCCCTTCAATACAAGGAAGATGCTTCATGGAGTCCATTAATTTTTATATGCATGCACACAAACATAACAGCCAAAGTATGTGTGTCCTTCGAGAGGTTTTTTTATCAAAATAAACTGAATTTGTTCATTTATAACACAATCTTATTAATACATATTCCAGTTAAGTAATTTTCTATTATTAAGACATGTGGCACTGTATAATGATTGCTTTGTAAACTAACCAGTTGCCAAGAAATGAAATGGCAGGGGAGTGTTTTCAACTATCAACATGATTGTGATTATCCAGTAACCTAACAACAGACAGAGAGACAGGGGAAAAGAAGCAGACAACACCTGGTAACCATGCCAATTATGCTTTATGCTGAACTTCCCTTCTTCCTCAATGTATATGTTACAAACAGCACTCCTGGTAACCCATCATAAGGTGGGCTGAGGTAATATTCATGCACTATTTCACAGCTGCTTTCACCATTCATTTCTTTACATGTATAGCAAACCATCATTAATCTCCCCTAACACAATGCTGCCATCTGGTTCTGCTACATTGTATTGTTTGCTTCATGCTCAACTGTTTCTTCTACCTTGGAACACGTTTCACAGAGAATACACAAAGTGCCCACAGAAATCTCATGCGGTACTCAAATGTCCCGTTTGCCATAGTGTGCACCTCACAGAAAACAGAGTAACAAAGGTTACCATGGCCACAGGCCAGCCTATTAAGCAAGGAATGAGGGAGGAAAGAATCAATCACATAATAAGGACACACACACACACACACATCAACAGCATGAGTGAGAAAATACACACCAGAGATGAGTGCCACTGCTAGTCTGTTGATGTTCTAAGATGTGAAAATGATGTCTTATGTAAGTTAACAGAGAAACATTGGGTTAAAACTGCTTATCAGAGGTTGTTATTTAAGAAATCCTTGCTTTTTTAAAAAACAGAGTTCATATTTATTGTTCACAATAGTACAATCCAAATGGTATCATCTGAAATGTTACGTTATTCTCTTCATCTAGGAAGCTGAACAGCACAATTTTACAGCTGAAGATCTGCAAGTAGCAATGAACCATTGTGGTGAAAAGAATCCAATTGATTGGCTGAAGGAGAACTGGCGCAACATGATAGACACTGTGGTCACTCTTGCAACTAACTATGGCCACGAACGCAAAGAAAACAACATTGGCACAATATCCGTGTCTGAAGCACGTGATGCTCTACGTTTACACAAGGGAAACGTGTGGACAGCCGTCACCGAGTGTGTTGAACAACGTCAGAAAAAGGTAAAGCTATCAAACCATCAAATCTCTGCATTTATTTAAAAAAAAAATCCTTTCCTTCCCACATACTAGAATCTAAGGTTTTATATTTATATTCCTCAGTAAAACAGCCATTCTTCATTTAGGTCAATCCCTCTCACTACAGCATTTAGATGCCTTTGGACTCAGTAATGCATCACTTGTGGTTATCAGTCCAATGCAGATTTGTAGGTCATAAAGGCCTAATCATAAATGGGAGTTACTATTAAAATAGATCTTACAGAAATACATACGTACCAGACTCATCTGTCGCAGGATGGGGACAAGTAATAAGCTCTTGCAAACATGGTAGTAAACCTACTGTTTTCATAAAAGGAGTAGAATTTCTTAACTAGCTGAGAAACTGTTAGCCTCACAAGAACAAAAATGCTCCATGGAGTTAGTTAATTAGTTACTTAGTATGTTAGCAAGTCAAACATAGGAGCATAACATTTGAAGTAATAAGATAATACTCATTTTTGCTGTACACCAGAGGTTATTTATGTAAAAAAAAACTATCATGCAAAACATGCAACATGCAATTTGAACCAAATGTTTTTGTGAAAATACAGTTCTATACACGCATCTTTATCAGGACTACAGGAGAAAATCGAGGGTAGTGCTTTAATTAATGACGAATTATGCTGATTGATTCTAGACTACTCTTCATGTTAAGGTACGGAAAATTTCATTTTCCACAGGACAAAGGATGACATAATGTCAAATTTAACAATCTGTTATCAAAACTTATTCTTAGCAAAGTTCATTTTAAATTTGAAAAATGTGTCTTGACCTTCAATAAATAACCTGCTACATGCAACAATGCTGTCTTGTGTACCAAAAGTCCAGTTACACATTCATAAACTGAAATATTACTGAAGAGTATACTTAAAGTGAGCTGTGATATGTAAGTTAAATTTTAAGCCAGGCAACATGCAAAAATACACCACACATCCATCCTTTCTTTTATTAATCAGTTTATTAACTGAAACTGCTGACTATCAGAGTAATCTTCTGCTGAAAAGGGACAGCAGATGGAACTGTCAAAACAGCCAATGGTAGAGAAGAACCACAATTTGTCCACCATTTTGTGGAATAGCTGGATGCTCATTTTATCACAGATAATGAGAGGATGGTAATGCTGGATAATTCTATGATGGTGAAACAGGAAATTTAAGTGACAGGAAGTGGTCAATGCAATTTCTGATAAAGAGATTCTCCTACAATATGTCTGAAAAGGTAGAGTAGGGGAATCACAACAAAATTCTAATACTTGGTACCAGATGAAACTGGAGCCAGGTACCAGCAGCAATTAAAGTAGCTCAAATAATGAGTTACCACATTCACTGGAATTATTTTTATTAATCAACAAATAAATTAATTATGTATAGCCAAATATATGATTCTTGCTCCTAATTTCTAATTTCACAGTGATTAACTTTCAAACAAACTGTATATTAATTAGCCTGTGCATTTTTACAGTATGCAGATCTGTTGTCACGTGGAAATTTCACAAGAGAGGACATTGTAACTGTTCTAACAGCAAATCACGGTAACATAGAAGCTGCTTATCTGGAGCTCAGTAAAACTCAGCTTAAACCATTCCTTATGAGGATCTGGGGGCCTCCAAATGGAACAGAAAATGAGAGTGGGAATATTATTGCAGCAAATACTAAGGTGAACACTAATGAAAAATCAGATGCTGTTGCTCATAAACATCCTGATGAAGAAGGTAATAATTAACTTATAATGAAACAGGAAGTCTACAAATTATGTAAAGAATGAGATCACATAAACAGTGGTCTACACCAGAATGATATTACAAGGCAATTACTCAATCCTGGACTGAAATTATTGCTCAAAATAGCAATTTTACACTAACTTTATGCCCGTACTAGTTAAGAATGTCAAAGCAAAAGTACGCATCCAAATAACATAAGTAGCAGACTTCCTGCATAATGTGTGTGTAATGTCCACAGCAACATTAGTATTTAATAACAACAACTCATTTGTTGTAATTTCTCTCCCACACAGATGACAATGTATCAGTAACTGATTTCGTAGACGCGCATTCTGATACCGAATCTGGTGAAGCAATTATTGACAACAAAAAAGCGGTGAGTGATAAACCTGAATCAGTCCTCCCAGATGAGCCTTCAACTTTGAGGACTGCAATAGAGGTTATTAGCAATGTGAGTTTACAGGGAAGTGACATTCAATCTGATATTGTCAGTTCGGGCCAATCAAAAACTCAGGTATGTGACAAAGATTCAGTCAAAGATGAGGACCAGCACATTCCTGTTAAATCCCCTGTGGCAGAGGAAGGAGTAACATCTAAAGAACAAGCATTCCAAATGCTGTTAAATGTGCTGACATGCAATTACTCCGACATTCCTCATGTAAAAGCATTTAAAGACTCGTTAATGGCTGCATTCAGCAATCAGGCTCCTGCTCAAACTACTAATCAGAGTGAACCATGCCATGCAAGTTCAGCATCACAACAGGAACCAAGTGAGGTTTTGGAAGAAGCATGTGACATCGCAGATTCAAAGTCCATATTTGCAGATAATTATGTATCTGACACTCCTTTAGAAAATAGCAGGTTAGCTGAACCAGCAAATACTAGTGAAAACATCACAGAACAAAGCAGAGTACTTAGTGAAAGAGTGGTCCACATGTTTGAAAATGTCGAGGTTTTGAATCCATCCCCTGAACCCAAAATTGCATTAGAAAGTACGAACATTCAATCTGATTTCAGAGACAGACAGGAGAGTCCAAAACTGGAACTTCCCAGAAATTTAGATATGAATAACATTTCTATGGGTGGAAGTTCTGATACCCCACCCAAATGTACAAAAATAGAACCATCATCTGTACAGAAATCTGCAGAAACAGTAAGTGACAAAGATGCTCAATATCATGTACAGAAAGAAACTTTCCAAAATACAGTGCAAAGTGTACCCTCATTTGAAGAGCACTGTCCAGATGAAGATGATGATGATTATGAAGAATATGTAACAAATGATGAAATGGATGAAGAAGATTATGAGGATGAAGATGAAGAAGTAAATGAGGAAATAAAACTTATAATGGAAAATATTATTGCAATTAATGAATCACCAAAATGCTCAACAGGTCATGACAACATTCTGAATCTTCAATATATCATGTCAGAAAATCAACTGATTACACCAAAAGGACCTGAAATTATAACAGATAATACAGCAGTCTCTGACCAATCTGAAGAAGAAGAAAAGAATGACTCCATTAACTTGATGGTAATGAAAGGTATTGATGTCTATGCTCCAAGTTCCCAGGAAAAGGTGACAGAATATTCACCACATTTACAGGCACACACAGCAAATGTTATAACTCCTTCCTCCAATGCAGAGTCTCCTAGTGCTACTTCAAGCACATTCAATTCCACCATAATGAAAGCACCGATTCCCCCTAAACGTAAATCAGCAAAGGGTATCAGAAATCCACCAGGTGTTACAACACTTACCACCTCAAATAACAACGAAAGCACAATCCAAAATACTAGTACAGAACTGATGCAATCAAGGGCAGCTGAGTTAGAGAGAACAAACAGTAGTGATCATTCACCTGCCTTTTTCAAAGAACACAGCAGCACAGTCACTGAACAAGTTCAGTCCACAGCACTACAGCCTGTCGATACTGGCAACATGGAGAAACAAGATGAAGTCACAAGCCAAACAACAGATGTGTCTAACAAGGTCACTGACCAATTACAATTTGAGGTGAGCCTTAACCTTTTAAATCCTAATGGTTACGTGACGCACCACCAGTTTAACATTCAACAATTGTACGCTCTGCCCACACTGTATTTATGTGTTTTGTATTTATCTGAGAACAAACAGCAACTTGTGCCACTTACAGCATAAACTGATTGGTTTTTATAACAGAGATGAAAAGTGTTTACTGCATGGTACAAACTGGGTCTTTAAATAAAGCAGTCTGCACTTTGTCTTTAAATGGTTAAAGTATAAAATGAAAAACCAAACCAATCAGAACAATAATGATAGCATGGTCATAGTGAACTCCCTACTCAAAAACTGTATGGAGAGGTTTCAGAACATTATTCATATTACAAAGTTACTATAAATAAATGCTGCAGAATCATTTAGTTGTTCAGTATATATCAAATAACATAGAATTCGACATAAAGTTTCTTATGGGCTTAGTTCTGTTTACAATATTTGAATTCTGGTGTCACCTGAAAATTCCTTCAACAGACAAAGACATTCAAATGTCCAACACAAATGTATATGGTCAGCACAAGGACAGACGCAACAAACTGAAAACATGGTTTCACAGTAGATATGTTAAACAAACATTAGTATATTCCAGATTAGTCCTGGCAGAGTTGATGTAATAAAAAAGGTATTCTTCAACAAGCCAAATGAACCAAAACGCCAGTAACTGATGTTTTTCTAGATATGTGCTTCACAGATTAAACTGGCAGTAGTTCATGCAAGCAACATGCCTAACTCTTGTTTGTTCTAGTGCCTCCACTGTCTGCAACCGCCATTAAAACTGTTGTTAACTAAGAGGCATCAGTCTCATTTTCCTAGTTATGACTCTGAAAAGTACTTCACTGGATGGGCCAACTAGAGTACAGTTCTTAGAACTTCATGAAACAATTACAATTTAACCTTTTAAAGCCTACTAGTTAGGTGCATCAACAGGTTCAATATTTCAGGATTTTAAATTCTGCCCACAGTGTATTTATGTGTTTTTGTATTCATCTCAGAAGAAACAGCTACTTCTGCCCCATATAGCAAAAAATCATTGGTTTTATAACCGAGATTAAAAGTGTTACAAACTGGGTCTTTAAATAAAGCAGTCTGTGCTTTGTCTTTAAATGGTTAATTAAGGTACACTGGTACTGGGTCTTTAAATAAAGCAGTCTGTGCTTTGTCTTTAAATGGTTAATTAAGGTACACTGGTACATTAGTAAGTGGATCATCTAGCAAATAACAGTTTCTTACTTGGTTTTCTCTGTGATGTACTATACACAATTATAAGTAATCCAACAAATCTGTTCCTTTTCAATACATGCAAGCAAAAATATTGGTACCTGAACCCTCCAAGACTCAACAGCGACACTGATCTTTCACTCCAAAGTAAGAGGCAAAATGTTTATTTTCAATTAAAAAAACAAGGAGCAGTGTTAAATTACATAATACTGGCATATCAAATTTTTTTATGTCCATATGTCCGTGCATCGCAAGTATATCTCTAAAGAACAACCAACAAGATGTAATGCTTACTCCATCTATTTATTTCTATAAATTTCTCTACACATTTCAGGCGGTTCCTCCACCCATCATCAGGAGCACAAAACTGTACATACAGTGTCAGGTATTGTCAAACCAATACTGCTGCCTGTTGCTATCATGGATGAGATGGAACTGCGTTCCATCTCATCCACGATAGCAGCAGGCAACAGTATTGGTTTGACAATACCTGACGCTGTATGTACAGTTTTGTGCTCCTGATGATGGGTGGAGGAACCGCCTGAAACATGCAGAGCAATTTACAGAAATAAATATATCGAGTGAACGTTGCATCTTGTTGGTTGTTCTTTAGAGTTATACTGGCATATCGATCCTACATATGTTTAACTTAAATATTATATTTAGGCATTTGTTCTGCCAGGAACTGTACAAAAACATCTAACAATTCATGTCAACACAACTTAAAGGCACAAGTATCTTATCTTCATAGGACTGTTAAATCAGCGATCTTTCAGTGTGTGTAATAATTAGTCTTCTACAGTCAAAACTGATAATGCCACCTTAGGTGATCTCTGCAACTGCCAGGTAAATCGATATCTGGGGGTGCCAAAAATTTTGTATTCTGACCAAACCAGAATTACAATGATTTATTTGTTCCTGCCTAGTGTCATGACATGTTGTTTACTCTAATACTACATCAAAAGGTACTATATAAACAAATATATATATATATAAAAATTACTTACATAATGTTGTTTCTACCCATGTCCTTCCCGGCAACCTCCTGTGTGCAGCGTCAGGTAAGAAGGTTTCTTGCTGAAGGGTTGGTGAAAACATATGAGCAGGCTGAACTGGCTGTGAAGCTGCTAGATCTGAAGTTTGAACAAGATGAGGCACTAAATGCAGCTCAAGAATGCCATACTCTGAACGCAGCCATCTCATTCCTGCAACAAGAATGTGAACTCTGCACTGGAAAATACCCAATGAAGCAGGTTCGTACAATTGCTACTAGGGAAAGAATTATTAACCTTCTTCAAATACAGTGTTAAAGTTCATTTGAGTGGATATATGAAGAAGGTTAATACTTCATTATTTCTATATGCTTAATCCAATGCTATGAGCTTCCAGTTTCAAAAATATCTTAGTCCTCTGTAGTCTGATAATGTCACATGTTTCATTGGTTGTCTGCATGACTCATATTCAATAGCAAGCCGTGAAGATTACCATGCTCTGAAATGTGATGCTGTACAGTCTGGTAGACATTTGTGAGATTGGCACAGGATTGTTCTCAGACTGCCTGAAACTCAAAAATGAAGGCACTACGTTCCTTCAAAATACTGGGCACCAGTCATGCAATGACACAGTGTCATACACCATAAGACCCACAACCTTAGTAGAAATTTACCAACATTTCAGAGGAAATTCGTAATTTCTACCATACTATATGGAGTATCATCCCACAGTAACCACTATGAGAACATCAAATCTTGTCCAATATATTCTGATTCAGAATCTCATGCAGACACAATAATTGAGGAACACCAACACTTTGTAACAGTATATTTGACGCAGTCAGCACAACTCACATATTTATCACCTTACTGATGTCTGTCTAGGTAAATTATTCAATTTATAATGCCATCATCAGGCTAATAAAATGAGTTCTCTAAGAAAAGTAGTCAAATGACAATTCATACAGAGAAATCCAACAAGATGCAACAGTGTATCAAAATTTATTATTCCATATTTATATGAAGCTCAACATGTTTCGGGCAACACACCACCCATCATCAGGAGCCTAAAACTGCACTAGCAGCCTCTGGTTTTGTATATGTGGAAGGTTGATGGACATGTGCTTGCTGGACGCTGTCAGGTAGCGTATATATGCTACCTGACAGCGTCCAGCAAGCACACATCCAGCAACCTTCCACATATGCAAAACTAGAGGCTGCTAGTGCAGTTTTAGGCTCCAGATGATGGGCGGAGAGTCGCCCAAAACATGTGGAGCTTCATATACATATGGAATAATAAATTTTGATACACTGTTGCATCTTGTTGGATTTCTCTAAATGAATTGTACTATGATGCACGGACCCACAAACATCTAGTCAAATGACACTGTCAGTACTGACTGTTGTTAGAATTAGGAATCCCAGAGGTCTGCTTAAAATAAAATGAAACACTTACAATGGGTATTTTAGAAATACAGGCAGACTTGTTTAAAATACAAACACAAAAGAAAGATCTAATTTGGACATTACAAGCTGCATTCTGTGTCATACAAGAAACATGGCATCATGCACAGAAAATGTAGAATAGTCATAATAATTCACTTGTCCTATATTTAGATGGTGTCCATGCTGAAATGCGTTCACTGCTGCTGCAAGGACTGTGCAAAGAATTACTTCACCATCCAAATAACTGATCGCAACATAAACGATGCTGTATGCCCATTCTGCAAGGAACCCGAAATGCAAAATGATGATGAAGCATTAGAGTACTTCAGCAATCTTGATATCCTACTCAAAAGCTTCCTTGACCCACCAGTCCACGAGCTGTTCCAAAGGAAACTACGAGATCGTACACTAATGCAAGATCCCAACTTCAAATGGTGTGTCAAGGTAAGATTCACAACTGTTCACCAAGAAAATGTTAACTATTCCAAGAAGATAACCTTACTGAACTACTAATATTTTAATGTATTGTTTCAGTGTTCTTCTGGATTTATTGCAAATCCCCGCCAAAAGAGATTAGTCTGTCCTGACTGCCGTTCAGTAACGTGTGCATCCTGCAGACGGCCTGTAAGTATCAAACTGTCACAGACAGAATATAGTACAAAAAAGGCACTATTTTTTGGTCTGTGGTTAACAGCCCAGAATTGATCCATAAGCTCTCTTGAAGGCCGGTTGTGATGCTCAAAAACATGGTTTTCATAATTTTAAAATATACACATAATTTTAAAATATGCAGCAGAATTCCAATTTATCCAACTCATACAGGACTGAGCAGGTGCCAAATTATCAAATATTTCAGATTACCATATGGTACCTATACTGACCTAAGTTCTTCAAGCTAAGTTTTTTGTTACTGCTCCCATATTTGGGCTGTACAACTAATCGAAGGGGTATTCCATTTGGGTAACTCCTTTAGTTGCTAGTTCAGGGTCATCGGGGTACCCTTCTGTGTTTTCTGGAGTCTTCATAGCTGAAGAAATTTATGGGTTAGGAGACAAAGATTCAGGATATATCACAACAGTTGATGTACAGAAACTTTTGAAGGTCTTTCTGAACATGTTCCTGAGATCAGCCTGTTTAGGTGATAAAGTTTTTTTCCTGGTAAAAAGCAAAACTTCAGGTCTTGGGGCTAATCTCCTCAAATACCACATTATTTCCAGGGAATTGGACACTGGATTTATTACAGTCGTGTTGTGTTCGTAATCGGGCCGGCCGGCCTGACCACGAACACAACACAACTATCACCACGATACAAAGGTAAAACCAGAGGCTGCTACTGCAGTCATTGAGCTCCTGATGATGGGCGGAAGAACGCCCGAAACATGTTGAGCTGTAAATAAACGTCAGGATAATAAACTGGAAAACTGTTGCATCTGGTTGGTGATTTATTTGAATTGAGATCTCAATTTACAAATTCAATACATTATTATATTATGTCTTAAAAACTGTTGTTACAAATTAATTAAAGCAAGCAGAGATGTGATAGTGTAAACACCCGACATAGTTAATGAAGACATGAAACTATCATTTGTTATACTCTTGCAATGTTAATGAGGTAATACAGGAAGAATGAAGTACGAGTATACTTTATATCGCGTAGTTAACGTTATGTTCAGAATGGTCATGGTTACATGGTTATATTTCAAAAAATGCAAATAAAGAGGTGGCTCAAGACTGACAATTCGAAATGTCATAACAATTTTTTAATTATTTTCAGTGGGAGAAGCAACATGAAGGTATCACATGTGAAAAATTTGCAGAGTGGAAAGAAGCCAATGATCCTGAGATCCAGGCTGCTGGGCTGGCTAAACACCTGGCTGAGCATGGTATTGACTGTCCAAAGTGCAAATTCCGCTATTCACTGGCAAAGGGAGGCTGCATGCATTTCACATGTAGCCAATGCAAGTATGAGTTCTGTTGTGGCTGTGGCAAAACATTTACTATGGGAGCCAAATGCACTCTGGGACCATATTGTGCCAAGCTGGGCCTGCATGCTCACCACCCACGTAACTGCCTCTTTTACCTGAGGGATAAGGAGCCTGCACAACTGCAGAAACTACTTCAGGTACAAGATAACAAAACTTTGTACCACTAGAATTAACAGATATCTTCAAAACGTGTCCAATGAACAAAATGATCAATTATTCAACATTCTTCACCAGTGCTTAGGGAATATTAAATCCATGGACATAATATGTGGTTTCAAATCTCAGACTGCAACCATGCTGTTAGTCTCAAGCATTCCAACTTGCACTGGAGTGACTACCGTCAGGATAAGTGTCTGTTACTTATTGGTAATCCAGATTCTGTATACATATGGTTTATAACGCTGCCTTGTAGACTGATCTATCATTCAACCTGTGGTTACTAGCGCCACGGGAATTACAGGTGTCACAGCAGTCGCAAAAGATGCTGAGACCTAACAACTAGAAACACCAAACGCTGCCAAGTCCCTTATAGGTCAACAGTGTTTCAGTGTTCTAAACGTTACTCCGTTAACAGGGAAGTAATGAGTATTGAAGAGACATTCAGTACTTTTTTTTTTTTTTATGGCTGGTTGACCGTGCATCGTAGTATAACCTTGAATGATTTCCAACTTGATGCACAAAATTCTTATTTATGCATAATATGTTTATTAAAATCCTCTACATGTTTCGAGCACTACCCTGCTCATCTTCAGGAGGTCTACGTCATAATTGTATACATGCAACCTCTGGTATTGTCACTCTCTGCATGTGACTGTCCTTCTTAACCGGTGCACAGGACAGTCACATGCAGAGGGTGACGATACCAGAGGCTGCATGTATACAATTACAACACAGACCTCCTGAAGATGAGCAGGGTAGTGCTCAAAACATGTAGAGGATTTTAATAAATGTATTACATATAAATAAGAATTTTGTGTGTCAAGTTGGAAATCAATCAAGGTTATTCAGTACTTTGTTTGCTTAAGAGTAGTTTGGAATTTATATATGGCACTATGCTAGCTCTGTTTCTCCTGTTCTATGTTGCTTATGTGCCCCAGAACTCTTACAAAGATGACTCCACCTGTATATACACCAGTCAGCAGGCTTTGTCCATTCCCAGTCTGGTTGACAGAATTATTGCCCTTGACCAACCTACTAACATGGTTAAATAAACTACAAATGAATAAATAATATTCCTGTACAGGAACATAACATCCCATTTGACACAGAACTACCGCCAAACTTGAAGGCACAAGAGCAGAATGGTGACATGCTGAAGTGCTTGGTACAGTTACAGAAAGAAACTCCTGCAGGAATGGTTGATACTGTGTGCAATGCAGATATAGCAGAAGGACAAGCTGGACTCTGCAGGTGAGCCCTAGCAACAAACTTTCTGTTCTTTTGATCATAATAAAGCATGAACTGACACTTTACATAATGCAGATATGAATATGAAATCATAATACAATTATCTGTCAATTAAAATTCATCCTAGTATATTAAAACATCATTTAATTTCCTGAATAGTCCATATCTCCATAGAAAATCAATTCAGTGGGCACACTTCAATATACTACTGAATAATCAATACATTGTAGGTTTGATTTATGTTAAATAGTGATTCATAGTGCTGTACATTCTATACGTTTTTGCATAACACAGGAACTGATTGGTGGTAACAACACCTAGATTTGAATGTGTGCGA
>Ga0268261_10001365_pt1 | contig 16654 bp, 10 predicted proteins | sample TergutNc150P1_FD_190353 | JGI IMG/M metagenome (GOLD analysis project Ga0268261, IMG submission 190353) | Nasutitermes corniger P1 segment gut microbial community from laboratory colony in Florida, USA - Nc150 P1 (SPAdes) (version 2) | ecosystem: Host-associated > Arthropoda: Insects >...
CCAGAGGAGTCCTACCGACTATGCTGCGTCGTTGTGTGTGATCTAGAAACATCAAGAATGGGTGCTCCATATATATATATATATGACATTAGTAGCCTAAGGGTTAATATGGTTCTATTTATTCAACACTTAAAAGCAGGGCTAATCGACAAAATAATGCAGCATTGCGTTTTCTCTTGTGCAGCTCTATTTCACGAGATATATATCTCATGAACAGACATTGTAAAAAGACTCCAGATGGAAGAAATATGTGCTGTGGGTTGTCATCCTTGCTCTAAGAAAACAGGCCATAAACATACTCAATCTTCTGTTAAGAGAACAGTGGCTGTCAGACGAAAGTCTGCCAGACATAAACGCCGTAGGTTTTAAATTTCCGGTAAATATCAGCATTTTTTTGTTCTGCGCAATAAAATCAATTGATTTTTGTTTTTTATTTTCTCTGAACACAAGCTAGATTCAACTTATTTTAAGCGTTACAATGAAAGTGCGACAGAAAAATCACTAACAGACCCGGAAATCGTGTTTATTTATAATGTACATATTTTAGTTCAGTCTTTCTCATGTGCCGTGTACTTGAGTGAATTAATTAGAAGATATTTCTCAGTTGTTCATAGTTTGTACCTTGATGTTTCATTTCCATGCTGACATATAATAAAATACAATATTTCATAGACCTTAGCTTGAGAATGTGAGCAGAAACAATTACAGGCCACAGTGTGTGGAAATAGTTAAAAAAAACACACAAGATCAAGCAAAGACATTAGTCCTTAGGTTTTAAGATTATGCGTCGTGGCGTTTATATAATGATGGAAATATTTTTAGGTCGGTATTTCACAGTAATTTTCTCGACTGTATTTGGCTTTAATAGAACTACGTAAGTATGTACATATATTCAGTAGGCTCACGGGCAGGGCCAACAAAGAAGACGTAGCAGATGCACTGAAATTAATCACTTTTGTGTCACAGCGCATGTAACAGTCTGCATTTTTTTTATCGGATATTGATATCACCTTTATGAATCCAAGACTTGAGTGACTTAAGTGGACAGAATTAGTAAGAAACAGTAACTGTAGTTATGAAACCTTAAAATCGTAAACGGTGTTGATGCACAAGGGTCACAGATGTATATTATGTGAATAACGTTTCTAGAATATTATTTATATTGTGATATCATCATCAGTCGTAAGTTGAATACGATGCTAAATATAGCCACTTAAAACAACTGACTGTTGTTTGATGGCTTTTTATCAGGTGTGCACATATTATCCAAAAATCTAGGATCCACCTCAAACTTCTAGGCGCCAGATGGATAACATGAAGCAAGTTCCACATTGAGGACCCACATACACGTATCTTAGGCACCATCCCAGCTCTGTATTATATAGGACATAAAATTGAACTTACCGTTGCTTATGGCTGTTAGCGATAGTGTCTTAGGTACACAGCAGCTTTAAAATTTTATTTAGAATACAAACGTATTGTTCATTTTCGACTTCAGTCTAATTCATGCAAACTAACCATTTTATGTCATTTTGATGTCCTTCAGGCTTAAAGGACTGTGAGTAACATTCATTGCTATCCGTCGCTTAGTATTCTGAACTTTATGTGAATGACGCATTAGATGAAAACTTTCTTTGACTGACTACTTCAATAACTACAGTTTGGAACATAAATTTAAGAGACTGAATCTTGACTTCCGCATATTTTAGCCTGTTTCAACAAATTATGTGACCTCATGTACGAGAATTCAAAGCAAGAAGAACTTCAGTATTATATTCACGCATATGTGCACACCTATTACGATTGTAATGAAGATGTCACAGCTTAGAGTCTCTTTTCTTGCCACTTCCCGCTTTCTATATTTCAACAGTACTATGACGCACAATCTTGCATTGTAAATCTGCATATCACAAAAAAATATTCAACATGAAAAATACCCACCATGAAACGTGAAACCACAGACATACCTATATTCGAAGTTACTGAATACGTTTAGTATTTCTGCATATTAAAATATGTATATATACCTTTTCTCTTGAAATATAAACCAATATAATATTAATGTAAGAAAAGCCCTAAACTGAAAAATGACAAAAATGACAAAAGTAAAACCAAAGTAAGACATTTCTTATATATACGGGGAAAAAAACCAGAACACATGTACATACAGGAAGGCAATGTATATAACATGAGACCTTTGAGAGTTGTCAAGACGTCAGTTTCAAAAATGGAACTATAGAAATAACAATCACTCCTGATTGACTGGAACATCACCGCTATTTGAGGTAGAATTTGTGTTTCTTTTAAAAATATATCTAAGGAAACCCCTACTGCTATGCTACATTGTATCAAGTTACATGAAGTAGGAATATGATCATGTGACTGTTTGCAGAGACTCACTGAAGGTTTCTTTTGTTGTAACAAATATCAGCAAACAGAACAGGAACAGGCCAGGAAAAGGTACAAAATCAACAAATTGACTTCCCTATCAAATTACTTTATTCGCGAAAGAACTCAAAGATGAGATTTATTTTACACTTTTTGTGGTAATTTTGTATGATTTTAGTGGTGTGTTCGTTCTTGGTTATTAAGGAGGCTGTGAGTGATCCAAATTACGATATTACATAATTCAACAGAACATCTTGACCGCTTGTACGCACTTAAAGAGAATTAAAGAAATGAAGAAAATTAGACTTTCAAAGGGGTTTAATGGTCCTCTATTTTCTGTCAAAACAGCTTAGGTAAGTTTTATTTTTTTACCAAAAACTCCAATAAAACAGCAGGAACAACGTGGTTTCTTTCTATATCCTAAACGGGAGAATTAAATAAATTTAAAAAAGAGAACAGAATAAAATTTCCCGCTTTCTGGTTTACCCATAGACACACAGATATCCAAACCCAGCGAATTCTGCAGTAAAACTAATTAAATCAAAAGTACACACAAGTATTCCCGTGAAAATAATCCAGAGTTTAGACTTCCCCTTTCTAATTGTATGGTAGTTCGTATTAGAATATAGTGTATCCCTTTCGGTGGTAACGGGACGATGTTTCGATTCATTCCCATTGGAGATGTTGTTCCCATGAGATAAGTCAACATAAAATGAAATATTATTTACACTAAAAGAAACCCTTCGGGGTTACATGAATTCGTCTCCTTACGTCTTCGACTTCGAGCAGATAGATGCAGGTGTCCATTTAATACGTTTGAGACAGGGAGTCGAAACTCAGCCGTCTAATAGAATACCTGTCGCATAACCGACTGAGAAGAAGGTTACAAACCCCTTTCACAACTTGGCCCCATCCCATGACATGTAACTATGACGTAAGAAATGAGCATCCCTCAATGATTGGTCAATGCGTGAGAAATTCCTCCAAATACTTATTGTTCTAACTTCCATACTGGTAATTTAATATTACTGCCAGGTCCTAGAAAGTGTAAGAGAGGGGACTTTTTATAACCCAGAATTTTCGAAGGGGTGCGAAGGAAAGGAAAGTGGAGGGTGGTAGGGACGTTACTTTGAGGGATGAATATTTTGATGGTGGTGCATCAAAAAGAAGGTACCTTTACATTTTTGAAAAGGCACTTGAAAGATTTCCTCATTCCACTGCACAAAAGATGCAGGTTCAACGAACTCTCCATCCTTCCTCCTGAGGTCTCTAGATATTAGCTAACCATTGCCAAGAAGGCTTGTAAGTCTCAAATTTAGCAGGTTGCCAAGCGTAAGAACGGGAAAATTATGTAGTATGGATGGAAGTAGGGCTGTTATTTTTCATAGAAAGCTGTGGTTCCTTATTGGAAAGGAATGTTATGAATTGGGCTTGGCTCTGTTCCTTTCTTACCTAAACCTTTTTTTCTTTCTTCCCTTCTACCTCCGGGGGTTTGGTTTAGGTTCTTATGGCGTAAACAAGTCCAAGTGGCGCTCTGCCCCATCCCATTCTTCTTTTCTCCATGTACGTAACGAGAAAAAGAAACCTTTTTATCCACCCACCGTAGTAAGGTTTCTACTTCCTCTATTACAGAAGAAAATCTTCAAAATTTCTGCTTTCTAACTACAAAAATTCACGCATTTCATTGTAATAAAATTTCTTATTTGGTTTATATGTTTTTGAATCTTGTTTGATATGAATTATAATTTAAGGCACTCTTTGTTTATGCTGCCCTTCTGGTCCCTTTTCTTTAAATTCTTGTAGAAATTTTTTGCTCAGTAAGCCAGAATTTAAAAAATGAAAGGAGAGAGAACGGTCAAGTTTTAGGAATTAAAGTTACATCGGCAGAAAGCACATTGGAAGTTAAATAATTACTGTGTCAATTCGTAATTTTTAATTTCGTAGATAGATATAGCCGCAGTGACAATAATTTAATAACCTCAGTGAGTCTCCGAATATGTTCGTTTTTTGATATGATGCCGTGTAAAAATAATCGAACCTTAGCATATTCCTTAACAAACAGTTTATAATAACCATGGTCCAATCTGACTAATAGATGGTTTATGTGTAGTTAAAATAACTTTTGACTAATCGTCTAATTCGTTTACTACATAATAGTTTTATGTATTAAGAATGCCCACACATTTCCTTATATATTATAATAATATATACTTAAATTATGACTATATACCATTTGGTACATACCCGTAGTTGATTATCATTTAGGATTTGCCACATCTACTTTGGTTCACCAGAAACTAGGAAACCGGCGCAGTACCGTTGCTCCGTTGAAGGTGGTTGTGGCGCTGGAACTTGGGGTGACTATGCTGGAGGAACAGGCCAGTACTCGAGGGCGGTAGATCTTCCTCTTCCTCGTCCGCACAAGATGATGGTGACCGCGAATCGCCACTGCTATGCGAGTTGGAATGCTTATTACAGCCTGGACGATTGCTGTACCCGTTTTGGTTCAGCCGGTGTACATTCCCCGTACTCATGGATAGGTCCTCCGGTTCGGTTTGTTCCGGAAGAACGAGGGCTGCTGATGGGATAGGTAGAGGATTGGTGACAATCATGGGCGCAGGTGGCGACGTGGTGTTCGAAAGGCGAATCACACGACGTATCTCCTGCGGTTTCCGTATTCTGTTCTTCTTCTCTGCTACGGATCCATTGTTATTGTGGGCAAGGATTCTTCGGGAGGTAACGAGATGGCCGACCTGAACCACACCCTCTTCCTCTGCCATGACCATACCTAAGGCGTCTTCCTCGTCTTCAACATCGTCGATAACCACACGTCTATCCACATCATTGATCACGATGGCAGACATAGGGAGAGGTCGTCTCGTGCCTTCTGTTTCACCATCGTCATCTTGAGTGTAAACATCTTTTGTCCTCGAAAAGTTTCTATCGCTCAAAAAATCAAGTGATTTCTGATTCCTCTCTTTCACATCAGTCAGTAGAATACCAGAAGAATCTTCCCTGCTAGGACATTTGTGATGCATCAGATGGTGCCGACGTCTGAACCTACCCTGACACCGCAAACATTCGAACGGTTTTTCGCCCTTATGAATTAACATATGGGCTTTGAGCTGATTCGAATCGGAGAATTTGGAAGTGCAGAGTTCGCAGGCATAAGGGCGTTCGCCGGTGTGCACACGGAGATGTCGACGAAGGTTGGCCACTTGCACGAAATGGCGGTCACAATGTGTGCATTCGTAAGGCTTCTCCCCCGTGTGGAGCCGCATGTGCGTCTTCAGGTGGTGATCGCGGGTGAATCTCTTTTCACACACACCACAGCGGAACGGCTTCTCGCCTGTGTGCGTTCGCTCGTGATTCTGCAGCACGTGTTTATACCCGAAGGAACGGTGACACGTCTCACAGGTAAATGCCTTCTCGCGCCCCGCTACTGCATCCCCCATGCTGCTGCTGCCGCTCCTTACCATTTCCAAAGGAGGCGATGAACCTGCAGGATATAATATCTTGAAATATTTCACATCCTAACTGTACACTAGTTACAATTGGAAGAAATTCTACTCTCATAGTTTACTCAAGTTTAATATTTATGTCGTACATATCTGCTTTAGAGTTTCTTTCACACATGCTGCAATACTAAAGATACCTAATCGCAAATGAGACCACTTACGAGTATTACCAAAAAAGTAAATTTCACTCTAGAATAGGCCACGATGAACGATGGCCCATAGGTGGAGTAAAGGTATAGCTCTAATCTTTCTATACTCTCGGCGATAGATGGGGTGGGAGGTCAACGCCACGCCCCGGCCGCTTTACCCCCTGGGAAGACCCGGTACCCATTGTATAGGAGGCTGGATGGTTCCTAGGGCCGGTTTAGACAGGTGCAGAAAATCTCACTCCCACCGGGATTCGATCCCAGGATCGTCCAGCCCGTAACGAGTCGCTATACCGACTACGCTATCCCGGCCCACAATGTAAAAAATAGTGGATATTACAAAATTAACACGCCAAATCGACTTGTAAATAGCAGTGTTTTAAAGCCTACATTGTGAGTTGTACACAGAATATTTTAACAGTGGCAAAGAATTTCGCCTTAATGTTTTATAGTGTGGTAGCTACGCATGTTGTGTTAGCTATCGCGTGAAACATTTCATAAAGTGAATTTTATACTTTGATTCTCTACGTGTACTATCATGCAAGATTTGAGGCTCCCACAGCGATGTAGCGAAGGTTCACGTCTTCCGTAGCATGACGATTAAAAAATCTGTTAATTGCAAGGAAACAGTACATGATAACACGGAGAACGATGAAGTGTTTGCTTGCAGCAGGGGCCACATGTTTTTAAGGAACAAAGAAGAGTGTACATAGACACGTACAGTTGATACACGGAGATATTTTATTTTCGCTATACCCTGTTGCATGATTCGTCTGCAGTCCCTTTCAGGCAGTTCGCATGTGAATCCGCACATTTCTGTAGTGCCAGCTTTGAAGCTATGACAGCATATTAGAGAGCAAACAACAAAGAACTAAACATGCATTTCTTGATGTCCAAAGATTACAACGCAAGAATTTGCTTTTGCCATTTAGAGAGAGCTGAAAAGAGGAAAACGAAGGCAGTTTAAAGAATGGAAAGACTAAAATTATAAAAGCAAAACATCGTGGTCTTTTCCTTCGTAATCGGATCCTTCCGGATTCAAAGCTCGACCATCCTGACGAGTGTTCGTGGTTTCCCTCAGCCCCTTTTTCAAATACCGGGCTAGTACCGTGAATTAGACAAACTCTTTTTGCCACATCCTTTTAAATTCATTATCTCTGATCATCAAATTATTGGCGCTATGTAAGTCTGGCGTTAACAAATCAAAGCCTCGTTAAACGAAAAAATATGAATTATTGCACCAACAAATGAATAAAAAAGTAAATAATACGTTAAATTGTACTGTGACAGTTCCGCGATTATAATACCGATTGATGATCGTGTGATGCAGGTTAGGTACTATAGTAATTATTTTATGTTGCTGCTGGTATATGGGCAATTTAAAGTATTTCTTTCTATTGCTTTTCGGCCGTAAAATTTAATGGTTTTTGAAACTCAAAAAGATTGTTGACTTGCAACTTTCATGGTGGTTTCGTATCTTCAAGTAATCTATACTTGTCTTGGTAGAGGACATGTGTTTTCATGACATATGATATATTCGGAACAAAAAGGAGTGAAAAACTGAGACAATAAAATGGTATCTAATTAATAAACTACCTGGTACATTGTCTTCCTTTGGCAGCGAATAGTACAGCTATGTAGTATACAGCAGATTACATGTTGTCAATTTTAAATGATTCACAACCGTGCACTGATTAATTAGATATTATATCAAAACCAACAAGTGCTCGTAAGTGTATGAAAGTATATTATACACACCGTATAGCTCCTACATGTTTCGGCCACTGTGTACAGAGTGGTCTGCCGTACCGGTATCATCAACACATCCTTGCTTGGATATTGATTTAATACGTAGATACTATCCGTGCTCTACTGGAATCAATCACAAATATTTTACCTGTATTTTGATTTCTAATATGTATTTTAAACCATGCATTTTTATTAAAACTTAATATTTTATATTTATGCATTGTTTCAAAACCTTCTATAATATTTCGACATATCTATCCATTGTAATGCACCTCCTTGAATTTTGCCACATGAGTGGCCGATACATTTAAGAGTTTCGGTGTGTGTAATATTCTGTCATACACTTACTGTATTGATATATTTACACGGTGTCATTCCAAAAGGAAAGTGACTTTAAAATTCACAGATTTTGGAACCTCAGACCTTAAATACTGAACAAATCCCATGTTGTTGCACAGCCGTGGCATTAATTTGAAGCCGACATTCTCAAATCTATTTGTCTAAGGTTTGTTTTAAATGTTATTTTCTCATCTCTCATAGTGTAAATGAAAGAATATTTTCCATGTTTTATAAACGAAAGCTTTCTCTCATCGAAATGGTTATGTGAAGTGAAGGTCCTGTTAAAAATGGTGTGCTATACCTGTGGATTAACAACATTAGAAACTAGGTACTGTTCTTTCTCCCCATTGTGTTGCTTTTCCTATGTGCATGCTGCTAAATGTAGTTGGCCTTTTGTGTATTGTGTTATTACTTGTGTGTGCTTCCTTATTTACTCATGTATATTGTTTTACTATGTGTGTATTACTTTAGTTGCCGGACGCTGGCTAGAAGTCAGTAACCGGAAGGTCCTACGACCGGCCACCTCAGCACAGGTTTTTCTTGGTTTCCCTGCGTCTGTAAGCGAATGCTGAGATGGTTCCCAAGAATCCAAGTTGCTACTGCATGCTTCTCATGTAGCCCTCCCGACTTAAATTTCTTAGATCCTCATTTCATATTTATGTACATGCATTATAACGACTGCCACCAGGCGACAGCCCATTTGCAGTTAACTATATTATTATTATTATTATTATTATTATTATTATTATTATTATTATTATTATTATTATTATTATTGGATATCTCCATTGAGTTGCATGGAAGTGTTTCTACAAACCTGACGTTGGAGGCGAAGGTGGAGTCGCCGTGATCTGTGTCATGCTTGCCACCTCGATGAAAGTCGGTTCCACGAATTCCGGCTTCCTACCTGCCCGTTTCTTCGCGTTCGCCTGATTCTTCCTGTTCACAGCCAAGTGGTGGTTGTTGTTCTTCTTTACCGTCATTCGATTATTATTGTTTGAAGAGTCTGTCGTCGTCATAGGGAGGGGCGACACTGAGGCCGAAGACCAATTAAAAATATTTCCTGCACGCTGATGATGAAACAAAGCTGGTCCAGAAGGAAGAGTCTGCAGGCCAACAGGTAGTCGGTGTGGATTCCCACCCACAGACGTGGCGGCCATTAGGGCAGCTGTCTGGCTTGCAACTAGCAATGATTCCGCCATTGGAGAGCTGTATATTTGGTTACTCAGGATAGGTGACATTCCATCTGCTGTGCCAGGGTGAAGGCCCGCGGAAATTGCTGCAGCCGCAGCACTTACAATTGCGAAGTTCTTGCTACTGCATGGCGGAGAGAGGCTGTTCATGTCGAGAGAGCTCGGACTGCTGCTCCGGGTCCTTTCTCTTCCGTCGCTGTTGTTGCCACCCAGATCTGCCGTTGAAGACGAAGTCGTGTCCTTCATTCCTCTCCCGATGTCTCTGTGCTGGTGAACCACCGCCGTGGGTCCTCCTGCAAATCAACATGGTGTGAATCAGATATGCGTCTCCTGACATCCGAAAGCCCTTCTAAAGCTACTCTTTCGCCGGATGTCCTTGGTTTGTTTGAGAACACTTGGTTAAACCTAGACCTTTTCCCTGTTTCTATCACATATTCTTAATATCGATAGTAGATATATGTAAATGATGTCAACTACACACTCCGACCCTTCTTCCCTCATACTGTTATCCTGTGGTACAATCAGTTAACCGTTACCCGTGTAACTCCATGTTGCCGCTCTTTCTTGAAAACCTCGAAGTCATTTTTATATGGAACCAGACTTTTCATGGCCCTTTCAAAAATATCCCACTTGTGAAATTTTCCAGAGTAAAGTGCATAAGCTCTTTCTCTAAGATCGGTAGTAATGTTATAATTTCTTCGACATCTTCCAATTGTAAGCATTGCTTTACTTTCAACAAAAATGTACGCGTTTTTAGTGTTCAAAAAGACACGTATCACAAACAAGAACTAAATAAATAAATAAATAAACATTGATTTAAGTCACATATTGCAATATGAGATTCGATAAAGAATTGCATGAAATCATGGGCCATAACTGATCAGGCGAGCGAGAATATTAATCATTTTAAGCAACACTAAGTTTCGTAACATTATTTGAATGTTATATCGTAAGATTTTTAATACCAGCAATTTTTGTTGGCATAAACACATAAAAGATCTGTCTTAGAATAGAAAGAATGACTGCTTGTACTCGGAATATTCTGCTATCTTCCTCGTCACTTGAGGAAGATAGCAGTAGATTTCGAAAAATTGTGTGTATAGTGTCGCGCATGTGTTTGCTAGAGAAGGAAAATTTCCTTCTACTTAATGATGTGTTACAAGTCTTTAAAGTGCAATGAGGGTCACGACGGACAGAAATGTCCAGTTAATTATCAGTTTATTATAAGCAATACTTTAATTATATAAATGCATGAAATTTTACAATATATTCTACTGTAAACACAGTTAAGATAGCTCGTTTAACATTACGACAACGCTGAGGATTGGACGACTCAGAAGTCGTGGTTCACTTCTCCAAGACGTCCACATCGGTTCTGGGGCCCACAAAGCAGCCTCTTCGGTGGTAACGGGGGGTACAATCCACGCCTGAAACTGACCACTCACCTATGTCTAATGTCACGGTAAGAATGAGTGGAAGTACACCTCTACGACCTGATGAATGGTCAGATAATTAAACGCATGAATAGCTTGAAATTTACTGAGGCTGCTGCAGTGGACGACCAGATTATCAAGGCCGGTTGTGGAGGCCACAAAGCCTCCTAATCAATAGGTACTGAGTAGGCTTTCTCCGGTGATTAAAGCAGCCGTAGCGTGAATCTACTACTCATCTCCATCTAGTGCAAGGTTTCAGATTAAGTGGAGGTATATTTCCGATATTTCTCCCACTATTTTAGGCGTGATAGAATTTTATCCGCTTACCAATTACTGATGTAATTTCCTTCTACTCCTTGGTCTTCCAATGGCTCTGCTTATTTCATGTTTCCACCAAAATTTGCTCTGCATTCCGCTTCACTCCTATGCGCGTCCTATGCTTCGCCTATACTGAGTTTTGATGTGACTGATAATCGTAATAATATTACGACGGAATAAGCGACGACGTATTTTCTGATCATGCACTGTTTAAAATTGACATACAGTTTGAAACAAGCTTATAATATTCCTTTACTGGCACTGTGTCGGGCACCTGTTTCACAAGTCAGAATGAGTAAATGTTAACTGCTTCTTTTGTTGCTGAATTTGTATAAGGTGTTTTGTATTTGGGTTGGACTCTCATTTTGAGGCAACAGTTTCCGAAAGAAAATTCTCACTGTTTATGACGAATTGCCAGGAATGCTGGAAAAGGAATTCTTCACAATAAAAATTGTCGTTCATTACAAACACGATTTTTTTTCTCTCTTCGGAGTAAAGTCAATAATTTTACAGAACGGACTGAATGTCCGTCCGTCTTGTCGCTTTCTTTTGCATTCTCAGAGAATCCGTTTCTGAAAGAAAGGATAGCCTAGAGGTTCCTGATTTTTTTTTCCCCTTCTCGTGCTAACGTTCTGGGGGTTGGCAGGGAGCACTAACCTCTCTTTCGAAGGGTCCATAAGGAGGAGAAAGAAGATTGAAGATGACTGAGCTTCCTGTTTCTGTGACGTCACCTACCCCTGACATCAACCACTATCCCCAACATATTTCTTGCGGAACTAAAACCAAGGCCCGGTAACTCATAAGCTTCCGATAAACAAGCTAGTGGAGTAAAATGGTGACTTGATCGTTGCAAAGTGAAGATAACAGGCAGACCATGGTTGCATATGCAGATATGGTACCTTCAAGTGAATTACGCGGAGATGTGCGACTCTGTTGGGGAAATCCCGTGATCAGCAATGCGCATTACCACAATCCCCAGATCACCTCCAGTTTACTGCCCGCGTGAACCAGCGTTTCTCCTTCCGCCTCTTTACAGTCTGCCCCAATAAGGAAGAGTTCCTAACCTCATCCTGAACTAGGAGAAACGGGATTATTATAAATGCCGAATTCAAATGTTCTTTGTTTAAGTGAGTAGTTCTTTTTCTACTTTTCTGTTGGCGGTGCTAAATAATTAAGTTGACTAATTAAATATTTATATTTTCAACTAATTATCTTGCCATATAATGTACGATGATAAGGTCGCATATTGAACGCTATTAGCATAAGAATAAGATACCTTCAGGGACGGTCAGTTTGATAATCTTACTATACGTTTCACCCAGATACATGGCCGCCTCAACGCTTCCCCAGAAAAAAAAATGTGTGCGCAATCTCTTCTTCTTTGTCCGTCATTTCCAAACACCTCTACAATAAATTGAATATAAATATAATAATATGAAAATAAAGCCTAAATTTAATGAAGAATTTTTGTTATGTGTTAAAAGTACTAAGTAATATTCAAATTTAAACTTTCTTTTCCGATTATGTCTTACTAGAGGTACAGGAGCTACAGAAGGTATTAGCAAGCCAGAGACATGAACTAAGTGAAGAATGGAAAGTCATTGACGAAAAGCCATGTTATTAGCAACAGTCCCATATAAACTTCGTTAATATACTTACTTACTTTCTTACTTACTCCATGGAGCAGAGTCCTTGAGAAGCTAACCGGTTCGCAGCTAGTCAAGAAATTCCCTGCATTTTATGGAACCCGAAGGTTCATTACCGCATTCATAAGTACCCAAAACCTGTCCCTATCCTGAGCCAGCTCGATCCAGTCCATACCCCCACATCCCACTTCCTGAAGATCCATCTTAATATTATCTCATAATAGAATTTTTATATGGTACTTAGGAAAATAATCAAAAACCTGCTCTAATTCCTTGTAAAAACTGTCTTATGGATCATCACTTTTCTCCTCACTTGGTGCATGCACATTTAGAGCACTGATATTACACAAATAACCTCTCAGAAATATATATGACATCCTATTGCTAACAAACTCTACTCTCTTAGCTCCTGATACTGTTCTGTGGTGTACAAAGAATCCTGTTCCCAATTGATGATTCCCATTTCCTTTTCCACAGAAAAAATTATAATCCTCTGCTCTTACTGTGCCCTCTCTGTCCCACCTAACCTCCTGCACACTCACTAAATCTAATTTATATCTAGCCAATTCCCTGGCTGCTACTATAAATGAACCTGCCCTATACAGGCTCCTAACATTCCAAGTACCAAATCTCATGTCCCTCTTTCGTTGCTTAGATCATACCAAAGTATCAGTCCAGGTCCGAGGCTTTGTTTGTGAATAATTGGTAACAAAATAGTTTTAACAGGGAGGAGTTGTTAGCACCTCACCCAACCCCCAAGCTGGAGGACCACCCTTTGTCGGCTGTCCGCGACTGCTTATTCAATATATTCGCAGCTACCTTCCATATCGGAGGCCGTTCCTCCATCCGCAACCTGAGGGCGCGCCATGCCGTTGTGACAGGGACCCACTTATCACATGGACTTCGTTAATATATATGTAGAATCAGTAAGAAGGTCTGGAATAATTCCCAAGAAATATGGATAAGATTAATACAAGTCAAATATCTGGAAAGCACGTTTTTTATACCAACTGATCATCATCGTCATCACTCTGGTACTACAGTACAATATGTACTTCGGTCTCCCCCACATTCCTCCTATAATCTTGTCGATCTTGGGTCTTCAAGCGCCAAACCCTGATGCTCATCCTCCAAAGGTCCTCCTCCACATCTGTTATCCATCGTTTTCTTGGTCATCATTTCATCCTGCCACGAAATTCTTCATTCAGGATATTTTTGGGCATACAGTGAGCCCACCAACTACTCCTCCTGGATTTGACAGATCTGACAATGTCAGCATGGCCAAGAATGGATTAGATTTCTTGGTTTGATCTCATTCTCCATTCAGAAAGAGGGGTCCATAGATTCTGCTGACCTTTCTCATATGTTGACGCCTAACTGCAGAAGATTAAATCACTTACGTCATCAGCTGCTTCATGGAAGAAAATTATGAATTATTGACTTTCTTTGAAGTTGTGGTGGTATAAATTTTGGGGTGTTGAGTTATGTGAGTGTACTAAACGACAGACTGTAACATCTCAGAAGACTTGCATCTTATTCAGTACTGCTGTGAGAATCTCGAATATCATTTTGTCAGTATATAGTCCTGCGAAACTTCAAAACTTTGTAGGTGGATCCGCCTCACCTGAAATTTACATATCGCCATCATCTCCGTCGCATTACTTTGACCGGAAAGAGTCATGATTTTGACACGAAAGTAATGATAACAGATCCGTTCAAAATTACGCCAGATGGCCTAGCATAAACAGCCTACAGTAACTGAAAAAGTTTCGAAATTGCCTGATCTTTTACATTAGTTGAAACATTCATACTGCGATTAATATTCTGTGTGCGTGCGTGCGTGCGTGCGTGCGTGCGTATCTGGCTGTGGAGTATGAAAGCATTTTCTTTGTTCCCGTCAAGAAAGTGCAAAACAGATTATCAGAATTTATAGGATTATAATTCAAATCCCTTCCCTGAAATTTTGCAGGCAAAGCAACATGTCCACCATTAATTTTAAACATTGTGTTTCCTTGTACTTTCCTTGAAGTATTTTATAGATTTGTAAAAAAAAGTACTGTTCTTTTTTAGAATATTCAAATCCTCTGTCGATTAGTAAATAGCGACGTTTCGAAAGATCGTATACTAAGTAGAAATTGACTTTGAACTTGGACATACTGCCCTTCGGAATTGCGGTAGCTGTTAACCGGTCGACATGACGTAAAAGCCCAGCAGACTTTATCTTCAGTAAGACCACTGTGAGGAACTAAAATCTCCTATTCCTGTTAAGTTTATTCTGTCTCTGATAGAAAATAACAAAATGGGATTACATCAACACACAGGTTGCTTATTTCATATTGTAGCTGGAAATATTAAATTTGGCTCCGGAAAAATCCTTAAACAGTTGCTCTATTAAACTTGTTAGTGTGCTGACGGTGCGAACTTATATGTTCATACGCGTAACTTGGTTTTTCCACAGCTGTTCTAATGAGTGTTCCAGTCTTCTGGAATAGGATGCCTGTCAGACTGACATGTATGTGCGGACGTCGCATGCGCTTGCACTTGTCATTGGCATGTAGGCCGGAAGACACTGAAAATCGAAGCAGCAAGTTCTTCTGAAACATCTGCACTTACTTATCAAGGCAGTTCCTTGTGCAATCAGCAAGAAAAAGTCTATCTCTCTCTACGTTAAATTTTTACATCAGAACTGAACGCGAAAGTAGACCCAAAATTCGTTACGGCGGAAATACGGTTTGGTTAGCCTGTAATTTCTTCCATGCTTCGTGTATTTGTGTGTAACTTTCAAATTCTGCATACGAAACTCGCTAAAATTAACGGGTTGCTTTTTTTAAAACAAAACTGCAAGGAAATTCTGTAAAACATGATAGGGCTGGAAAATTTGTACAAATCACTTCGAATTCAAACCATCACTTGTCCTTGACTTTAATAGTAATGGAAACTTGGACTAAAAAGGTCGCTTCATGCTCGCTTAGTGTAACTAAAACATCAGTGAACCAATGAAGTACAAGCATAACATAGCTATGGCGCCTGCCCTTCCTCTTTTAAATAGCAGCTGTAATACCTCGTGGCAGACGTACAGGAAATGTATTTTGGGCCAAACACATACGTTGCAATTTACCCCGAAAATTTTCGTCAAATCCTTCTTTTTTCTGTCAGTTACTTTCGAGATGTTCGCAGAACTCGTGCTGTTATTCGTGTAAAGCCTACTTGGCTGTTGTCAGATATTAACCAAAATTCCAATTAGTCGATAAATTTTAGTTAAATCCCTAGCACTATATTTGATATGAATCTGTAGTAGGGCGGTACTCGAGTTTTTAAAGCGTACAGACGGGCGGAATGATATAATTAATGGGCCCTTAGGAGGGATGCGAACGGCCCCAAACACGGAATATTAACTGTCGCCTCTTTCCTCTTGAGCTGCATCTATCGAAACTATGGATAGTTTTAGCATTTGGTTGAACTCCTTGGACGACAGGCACGCACAGGACTTCACGTTGCTATCGCAGACAACACGTTTGCACGTCCGTCCTCGAGCAGCATTATACTATGAATCCCCAACTAATTAAAAATCAGTTGAACTTGGACATACTGCCCTACGGAACTGCGGTAGCTGTTAACCGGTCGACATGACGTAAAAGCCCAGCAGACTTTATCTTCAGTAAGACCACTGTCGAAAATTTTCGGGGTAAATTGCAACGTATGTGTTTGGCCCAAAATACATTTCCTGTACGTCTGCCACAAGGTATTACAGCTGCTAATGGCGCCATAGCTAATTTTATTCCTGTAAGATATACAGTTACTGAAAAAGTAGCGACTCCAGGTCTAGATAACAGAGATTAACGGCCGTGGGGACCCGTTGCGCTGACCACGTGACACCCCTCTACCCGCAAAAGTTGGCACTAACTTCGCCGACCGGCGGCGGCC
>Ga0268261_10001366_pt1 | contig 16647 bp, 16 predicted proteins | sample TergutNc150P1_FD_190353 | JGI IMG/M metagenome (GOLD analysis project Ga0268261, IMG submission 190353) | Nasutitermes corniger P1 segment gut microbial community from laboratory colony in Florida, USA - Nc150 P1 (SPAdes) (version 2) | ecosystem: Host-associated > Arthropoda: Insects >...
GTGTGGGGGGGGGGGGGGGCAGCTGTAACAAAGTGTCACTTATATTTAGCAAGCAGGACAATATATATGATGTAAAATTAGAACTGTTTTTGTACAGTATTTTCTTTATGCACTCTGATCTGTCTGCTGTCCATTAACTGCAATATCAAAGCTTTCACTATCATTGTATATAAGTAATGTTAGTAAAGTATAGTTGAGAACATGAAAATGAAAATAAAAAATGTGAATTCAAAGAAGTGTTAGTACAAGCTCATGGAACTATTATTTCTAAACATACACTACTGGCTATTTGAATTCATTATAATAAGCAGTCAAAACACATCTGTGAATTTTATGTAAAATGTGTATTATTACTGCCTACATAAAGACAATATGAATACTCAAAAGCTCTCAACATTATGCAATCCAATACATCAGAAACTGCATACAAATATAAAACAATACGTTAATAACTTGTCAAAAAAACTGAACACATAGAATGCAAGCAGTAACTCACGTTCTTCCTTCTTCTTCTTTGAGGCAGACTTCTTATCTTGTTTTGGTTTACGAGCAACTGGCTGAACTGGTGCCTGCTCCCGCATCCTTTTCAAGTGGAATGTGATAAAATTCCACATCAGCCAGGCCTGAAGTAGGCAAACAGCTGCAAGTGCTGCTATTCTGCAATGCGAGAAACTGTATTAGTCATTTTTATTTCTCCAGCGACTATTACTGATCAACTTGTAATCACTACTAACATCCTTCACACACATTACTCAGCATTACTCAGATTACTTTTACTGATATCAACAAATGTGTTCTGCCTTACACCTCATCTTCGATGTCCCTTTTGGTCACAAGAACTACATGTGGTTTTATGTGTGCTGGTAGGTGCTGTATTATGTTTATGATATTAGAATTTACCAATTATGAAAAACACAATAAATTAAGGCATTCAAAAGTATTTATGATGTCCATAAACAACTTGACCCACACACAAGCTATGTTAGCTGTACTTACCATGTATGGCACACCAATAACAAGAGTGAAAATTAAATACTGAAACTGTCAACACTATTAGTCTGCGTTGATGATGTCCATTGTTAGCTGTGATTCATCAATAAAAGTCACTCACTACTCTTCTTGCTGGCTGTACACTGATCCTGACATAATTCCCAGCATTTTATGGAATCCGAAGGTACATTACCACATTCATAAGCGCCTGCCACCTGTCCCTATCATGAGCCAGCTCGATCCAGTCCATACCCCCACATCCTACTTCCTGAAGATCCATCTTAATATTATCCTGTCATCTAGGCCTGGGTCTCCCAAGTGGTCTCTTTCCCTCAGGTTTCCCCACCAAAACCCTGTATATGCCTCTCCTCTTCCCCATACACACTACATGACCTGACCATCCATTCTTTTCAATCTTATCACCTGAACAATATTGGGTGAGGAGTACAGATCATTCAGCTCCTCATTATGCAGCTTCCTCCACTCCCCTGTGACCTCATCCCTCCTAGGCCCAAATATTCTCCTAAGCACCCTATTCTCAAACACCCTCAGCCTATGTTCCTCCCTCAAAGTGAGCGATGAAGTTTCACACCTACACAAAACAAGAGGAAGAATTATAGTTATGTATAACTTAATCTTTGAATTTCTAGATAGCAAACTGGAAGACAAAAGATTCTGCACTGAATGAGAGCAAGCATTCCCTGACTTCAATCCGCTCTTAATTTCTTCCTGAATAGAATTTTGATTTGTTAAGGTTGTTCCCAAATATTTGAATTTTTCCACCATTTCAAAGGATCTATTATCAATCTTCATACTTTGACTTCGCCCTGCCTTCTGATCTCGATACATGACCATGTACGTAGTTTATTGGCACTTACTTCCAGTACAATCTCCCTACTAGCCACCATGAAAACTTCTGCATTTTCCTTCATAGTATGTATGCTTCCTCCCAATATATTAACATCATCAGCATAAACCAGAAGCTAATGTGTACCATTTAATTTCAAGCCATCTTGGTTTACCTGAACCCCCATAATGGTATACTCTAAAGCAAAGTTAAAAAGCAATGAGGATAGAGCATCTCCTTGTTTCAAACCATTCCTAATAGGAAACATGTCAGACAAATTCTTGCCTACCTGGACTCTGCTATACTTTTCAGTCAGACACATTTTTATTAGCCATACCAGTTTCACAGAGCCACTTCATATAATGAAAAAGCCTGCTACATAATTTTAGCCAAATAATCATGAATCTACATACCTAATGATTTGAGTGTTGAAGTTGCCACGTTCAGTGTCTAGACCCTGATTATCACTCAGAGACAAGCCATACCAGAATGTAAGGACGGAGAGAATGATAGAACCCAGACGAACCAAGACAAAAACTGCATTTGCTACCAGGTAACCAGCTAAAACAAGATGTCACATCAGGTCATAATCAATTCATAACATTAATGGATTTGCAATTCCAAAATGGCATACTTAATTCATAAATAGCAACTTTCACAATAATAAAGCCAGTACCTTTGCTGCCATTTTCAGCCTTGTCAAGAAAATAGATTAGTCTTGCAGCATGAAACAGAGCTTCTGATGAGTAATGCAGGGCCAGAAGGCAAATACCTACACGGGAGAAGCTGAAAACATAGAAGCAGCCAATGCTACAAAACATTCCTTCAACATCCCTAACAACAAAGGACCAATCATTAGTAGTCTGATACAGAGAACTGGGAATATCTAACCAGAATCCTGTAAAAATGCTGAACCAGTGTTCTTTATAAAGGTGTCCTTTTGGAATAAGAAATTTCCATCTTCAGAGCAACTTCATAATTTTTACTCTATACTGAATAACAGAAGAGGTATTAAAATCAATTATGAAATGGAAAAGACATGTAATGTGCATGGTAAATGAGCAAGTCATACAAAATTTCACAGAATAAAGAGACCACTGAGAAAACCTATGCACATATGGAAGGACAATATTAAAATATGTCTTAATATGGGTACGAAAGTGTCGACTTGATGTGGATGGTTCTGGACAGTACTGAGCAGCAAGTTGTTGTGAACAAAGTAATGTGCCTTTGAGTGAAGATTGTATATTTCACTTCTGTGAAAATCTAAACTATAAACACTTTGATTACAAAAAACAGAATTTTGGACCAGCTGACTGTCAAGCTTATCACAAAGGACTTTTTTACACATAACTGAGAGCAGTTATTACCTATATGCACTACCTGTCTGAACAGTTAATACCTCACTGTTTAGAGAGATAATTTTAAAAGTCACCTTGCAGTTGAACACAAACCACATAAAACAGTACCATGCACACAACTGATAACAATCATATACAATACAAAAGTGGTGTTTTGCACACAATCTTCATATTGTCAGTATTGTCAGTTGTAGTGCTACATCACCAGACTCTGCCAGCTTTACTAGGTCTTGCACTACTACATAACCACCATAGTAACAGCAACTGGACAGTGACTTTTTGAATGCCCTGTACTATAAATAGCATGTATTGATTTTTGTTTCCAAGAATTCAGAAACAAATTTAAATACTCATAATTCTACGACATTGACTTTAGTACCACAGATGTGGTCAGAGGCAAATTCTAAAATGTTGTTTGGAGTTTTGTCCTATGAAGGGCAAATCTCTGCACCTCTGCAACCCATAAATGAAAATTAATGCCAAATTTTACACCAAAAACTCAAATGACAGGAGCAATTTGTGCAAGCATTTATGTGTTTATTTAAGGATCTGAAGGTACAATTTCACTTGGTGTCTGATGTAATAACAGACGAGTCTCAGCTTCATGCTTCAATTACTCTTCCTTAATCCTAATATCAAATATGAATAGATATACAGTCAGAACACAACTATGTTATATTATTAGGTATTATACAATGTATCAACTACGTGTTTTGGCCATTACTTGGCCATCATCAGGTTGTACTAAGCTTACAGAGTAACTGTATTACATAATCAGCATATCTGATGGGAGACAAGATCTTGTTTACAATGATTGTTTCCCATCAGATACGCTGATTATGTAACAGTTACTCTGTAAGCTTAGTACAACCTGATGATAGCCAAGTAATGGCCAAAACATGTAGTTAATACACTGTATAATACCTGATAATATAACAAAGTTGTGTTCTGACTGTATATCTATTCATATTTGATATTTCTGATTTGATAGACACAACGGGGATGACTCCCCTCAAAGTTCCTTAATCCTGTAAAAAATAACCATTTACTTGTACTTATTTACACTGACACACCACTGCAGAACAAATCACAGTCATTTGGTGAAGGCTCTATTGTTTTGTGCAGCCCTCATCAGCTGTCATAGTCTACATCTGCCTGCTAAAGCTTTCACTTCACTATAATCACTTTGAAAAGGACCAATAAGAAATATTTAAATACCACGAGTGTTAACAATTGAAAACTATCTGTGGGCATTTTGTAAAAAAAAAAAAAAAGCCTGTGTGCCATCCTTGCATGCAATGAGGTGATGTTATTTTACGCACAAGAAATAATATTAAACCACAACCACTAACTTACCCCAACATCTGACCTACGTTACTACAGAAAATGAAATTCACATAGATGAACACACCCTCACTTCAATCATGAATAATAAGAGTCTGTCTCATACAACATGTTCAGTCTGTCTGTGATGATTGATCACAGTTTTAAAACAGCACATGATCCAGCCCTGACATCATGTGCTTGTAGTTCTCAATTTAAACTCTAGTAATGCAAAAATTATACAGTATGATTACAGCTGCTCTCAACTTAGGCTGCATTTACTGTTACTAACAATTTCTGTAACCTGTAGGTATCCGTTCTTGTAAGGCATGATGCTGCATCACTGGGCAGTTGGTTCCCAACATTATGAGTCAACATAGCAGTCTAATTCTACTTGGACATTTCAAGCCTTTAAGATCAGATTGCTAAATTGTCTTGAAATGCAGGGAATCAAATACGCAACGATGCAGTATCACACCTCAGAAGACTGGATACTTCATCTAAACCATTGTAAGGACCTCAGAACTTCCAAAAACTAATTAAGCCTCCTGACTGGTACTGAATTTGGTAACTAACCATGACACTAGCATATCTATGTACTATGTGAGGTTCTCACAGTGGTGTGCATGAAGATTCAAGTATACTGGGATATGAAGCCACATTGAATGATAAATAGCTGCAGGTGTTTCGAAGGAGTCTAGTGCCTTCATCGTCAGAGTCAAGCTGTCCAAGACAGCATTACTCTCCTTTCGAATGTCAGTAACTTGTTACCAGTCAACATGGCAATACAGCCCAGAAGACCTACACCTTGATTAACAAACCCACTGTAATGAAGGTCATGGATCACCATACCATGCAGTTATAGTACATCTTCCTTCTGAATGCAAGGAAAGAAAATATCAAATTTTCAGACAGATTTTACACTCACTTCAACAGATAGGCACCAAGGACATACACTAGTCCAAGAGTCGCATATGTTAGGCGTGCAGATATCTCTTCACGTTTTGTCTTCTGGAAGTACAGCTCTGGGTAACAATGTAGCCAGTAAGATAACTGGACAATAAAAAAGAACTTGAACATGAATACCATTTCATTATGTGGATAGCCTTCCCATAAAGAGGAGATATTCAAGACAAAGTTCTCCCTGAAAGAAAAAAATATAACAAATAAGCACTAAATTATGTTGCAAATGTAGAACTAACACACATGAAGGGGCAGGTTTATTGCATCCCTGAGCCTCAGGCAATATGCTCTCAGCTTTGGCAAACATATCCCACTCTGTTACTTGACTTAAAAATATGATAATAATTCAAACTGTCAACACTACTGTATTAGGTATGAGTTGTGTTGACTGTTGTATTTTCATATTACTAAAGGTAGTGGTCATCTGTTGATAGCAGTAGAGTGCACATGGTCTAATTACACTTGCGAACTGTATTCAAGCAAACAAAGTGTGTTCATTTACACTCCTTTCGCAAAATATGAGTCAATGAATAAATCATCACTGAATGTTTTGCATAAAATATTCTGCATTAACAGTGTTATGTAATGGAAAAATGTACAAAACAGTGGACAAATTTTCAACAACAGGTGCAGAACCCGGTACAAATACGATATGAGAACTTTACTTTTTATCAGAAGAGGCACAGTTTAAATTAAGTATGTAGGAGCATAAACAGCCAAATTAACAGATAGTGGTATTATCTCAAAATGCAGTTCCTTGGCATGGCTTCAATGTCTGAGTATTATGTCCAGTACCTGCAAACAAAAACACAGGACCTGTAGTTTTTTAAGAGAAAATATATTCCTGTCATTAAATCTGATTAATTCTAACACCATTCTTCAGGGAATTAAGAGTGGGTGCACAGTTATCTAATGCACGACAGTACCACATCCCACATACTTCTTCTTCTTCAATCGGTGCTACAACCCTTGGTGGGTTTTGGCCTGCTTTATGATTTCGTTTCACAGTCTTCTATCTTTACACTTCTCTCTCCAGTTTCTCACTCATCTTAATCCTTTTCACGCTTTAGTCGTCCTTTTTTGCATCCACCGGAATTATTCTCTTGAGCCTTTGCCGCAATGTAAATTTTTCCAGGACGCGGTCGCCAGCCGCAGGCCCAACCCCCTGCTCCGGAGGACCGGGGTGTCTCTCTTAGTCTGGATCATCACCTTTGACCTTTCCAGCAAGGGAGACCCTACTGGTAGCTACGCTACTGCCAGCATAGCTCTCAGGATCATTTGACCACTCAAGCCCTCCTATTACTTCAAAGTGGAGATACCTTCGGGAGGGGCCACATCCCACATAGCAAAGTTCTAAATGACTGCATAAGAAAACGTATTTGGTAAATGGTTAATAATCTGTGGGCTGTGGCCTCGTATATATCCACATCTGAAGTACTGCAGTTGTTATTTGTAGGATATTGTGAGAACATAAGAGTTTATGCATACAGCCTACACAATTTGAAAAAGCTGAAACACAGTATTTGAAAACAACTTGCTAACATTTCACAAGAGGTCCACTATATGATAAAAAAAAATTCAGAAAGTCTGGGGCCTGCTTAAGAGAGATATGCACTTGAGAATCTTTTTCACTATAACATAAAGTAAGCTGAATTTAAGGGAAAACAGACTTCAACTTCCCTGCAGGTGCAGGCTTTCTATGGGATAAACTTCTGTGACAGGTGCTGTGCTGGGTGACAACAAAAACACACTCTGTATGTCTATACCTAAAACATACCTGAATATTACATCTCCAGCCCACAGAACAGACATTAAGTAAAAGATAAGAAGTTGACCAGACTCATTAAACTTGCTATGTTTCACCTTTGATAGATGCAGCTTACGGCTGATTTTCTGCGAATTGAATACAACAGTAATTTTAGAAATAATGATTCCGTTCGAGAGTTTTTTAATATATTTTAATATATATTGACTAATATATTTAATAACTGTACTGACTAATATATTTAACATATTTTGGCTAACTTACATCAAGAACATATTCTTGAATGATGGCATGCATCACAATGCAGATGAGGAAATAAAAGAATATGGCACAAACATCCTTCCAGCCATAGGTGTAACGTATTATCTCCAGTGCCTCAGTGGTTGCAGTATCCTGCTCATTGGTTACGTTGTGATGAACAGCAATAAACATATATGCAAAAGGTGATGTTATCTAAAAAGAAGAAAAAAAATCTACAATATTAAAATTCAGAGAACTGAGGAAACAGAAACCACCAGAAGTATAACAGGCTCTGGTGAGAAAATAAGAATGTAGATCAAAGATGATAAAAGGAGGCAGAAGACAACCAGTGAATGTAAATAGAAATAAAGAGTGTGCACAAGAATATAGAATAGAAGCATGATTCATGGGTACACACATTTTCCAAAAATCTAGGAGCCACATCAAAATTCTATGCACCATATGGGTGACATGAAGCAAGCTCCACACTAAGAACTCACAAATATTAGGCACCACAATACTAAATTGTCACAAAAGTGACTTCACACGTGGGACTTACGTGTCCTTGGTTTAACCTTCGAAAATGCAACTTTAAATTTTTTTTTTTTTACTAACTTAGCCTTTTGTTGTTTCCCCGAGGCCTTTACATAATCTCAAGTCAAACAAAAAAGTTATTCAACTGGGGTTAGGCTTTGGGGTTTCATTTTTTTCACACCAATTCCAATCACAGCACTGCAGTGTGTTTCATCCCATTACATATCGTGTAACACCAAAAAACTGTGCTATACATTACAAACACAGAATGACAAAGAGACATAGGATATGAATTTAGCTTGCCTCAGCTTTCAAGATCTACAAGCCAGAAGGTCGTGGGTTCAATTCCAATGGTCTCATTGGAATTTTTCATTGACACAATCCTTCCAGCCACATGGCCCCAGGGTTGACTCAGCCTCCCGGGGGGGGGGGGGGTTAAAATGCAGCCTGTGTGTAGGGCTGACAACCTTACCACCTTCATGTGCCAACTGTCCTGAAATCTGGAAGCCTCAACCTCCTGGAACCCTCAGGGCCTGTCCAGGCCTGTAATGGGATTGCTTTACCTTTTTAAGCTTTCAAGATACCTTGCTTACTTACCTTGGAAACAGTATCATAGATTACAATCCCTATGTACGTTGGCAAGCCTTTCTCAATATGGTTTACACTACATCTCATTTGAATTCTGGTCTACAAGTCTAAGTGCATAGACATGTTCAAAGGATGGCAATCTTTTGGGTTTTAACACTATGTCAGAACAAATCAAACATATTAACTGCTGTAAGAACCCAAAACAGACCATCATTTGAACAACTGCTATAAAAACTTCAGAGCTTATACACAAAAAATTATTAAATTACATGTATATTCACAAATGTTGCTTTTATTACACAAATAACTGCCTTTACAACACTTCCATATCACGGGAAAAAATATGTATGTATGTATTAGACGCTTCCACAGTTCACAAAAAATTGCAAAACTTGGGCTAACCATTGAGGAATGTGATAAATGGAATGGAAATTTCCATTTACTGTCCAATGGGCAGTACTACCATTGTCTGTGTGTATAGGTATATACATATAAAGGGGTAAACAAATTTTCCAAGAATCTGTGAGCCCCCTAGAAATTCTGGGCTCCAAAAGGATGACATTCACTTGGGACACCTGGTGCCCAGGATTTGTGCACACGTGTACACGTACGTAAACCAAGCCCTTGTTTTACACCCTAGCTGTGTTCCTGAAAAAGTACACATAAATAAAAAAGGATATTCCCACAATAAATAATGAAATAGGTGGGGGTTAGCATAATACAGCACAGACAGCCAAAACATGTTAAACTGAAAATGAGAGGGCATAAATTAGGAAGTGGTGTATACTGGCAAATGAAATTAAAGCAAAACATGTAGAACAGGTGGGCATACAACAAAGGCCACGCGCACACACGCACGCACACAGAGAGAGAGAGAGAGAGAGAGAGAGAGAGAGAGAGAGAGAGAGAGAGAGAGAGAACTGTTTATATTTTTCATGCATGCGCATGAGTAGTAACGTCCTTATTTCATTTGACAAATACAGTTTTTCACTTGCACTTAAAAGTTGGTTGTTATTTGTTTCTTCAGGGCTTTATCCCAGATAGGCCAATAAACAAGAGCCAACCTCTCCTAGCACTCAGCAATCCATCAGTTTCCACATGATACAAACAAAACCTTCCACCTACATATATCTCTTCAATAAAACAATATTTTCTGTCTTCAAAACTAGATCAAAATCAAGTAACTGATACAAGTTCCAAGGATTATTAAAAAAAATTCAGTACAAAAAGAAGCTCAGAACCTCCACATCCTACAAATTACAAAACTACTCTACAGATATTCTAAAATACTAATCCTTCAACCGGCCTACACTCAAGGAAAGACAATTTTAACAACAATGAACACTAAAGTCTGAAAACAAAATTTATTTGTGACTTAGGGTTATTTCAATATTCTTCACAATACAGGCAATGTATATATCATATAACATTGAAGAACATTCACATAACCACTGCTGCCATGGAAAACAATAAATATTAAATAATATGTGTGTGTCTGCTTTCTTAATTATCCACCATGCAAAGGGCACGTGCCACATTTTATTACCATCTGTGGCCTGTCTGGCTCTACCATATTTTTCCATATTATCTCATAAATGGCACAGTTTTCTGAAAAAAAGCTACTGAATATAATTTGTGTGTTTTGATTTTCTCTGCAACTTATGTCTGAAATATTTTTCATTCTAAGAATAATTCAGCAAAATATTATTATAATTGCACATAGGTTTGCCTGTACAGTACCTGCTATGCTTGTCGGATTTTAATAAAAATTGAATATTCTTAACAGCTTTCCGAAGAATCCTCAAATGTCAAGTTTCATGAAAATCCTTCCAGTGGCAGCCAAGTTGTTATGTGCAGACAGGCAGACAGAGGCAGATGAACAGACAAACATGACAAGCTAATAGTCACTTCGCAATTTTGTGAATACACCTAATAAAAAACAGGCCAGATTGCCAGTGAGTGGATGTGTGCAGAGTACATATCTCAAACCAGAGGAAGTGACAAACAGTATTTGTCAGATAAAACAACTAATATAAATGTATAGTGTGTGTGTGTGTGTGCTTGTGCATGTGCACAGTGATGGAATAGTGACTGAGTGTGCAGTTGCCTGTTTCCATATTTACAGTAGGTGACAGGGGGCGCAAGTATAGCCTTTGTAATACTCAACTGTTAACCATTCACCATCAACACTTCAAAATACTTTCACTTCTATAAGAGAAGAAATATTCATTAATAAAGAATGAAATGTAATTGCAATATATACTTTCATTTGTGTGGGCCAGGATAATGTAGTCAACATAGCAAATCACTATGGGGCAGATGGAGCAGGTATCGAATACCCGTGGGGGTAAGACTTTCTGCACACGTGCAAACCAGCACTGGCGTCCACCAAGCATCCTGTACAATGGGTACCAGGTCTCTTTTCCAAGCATAAAGGAGTCGAAGTATTCCCATTCAGAGCCACGGTTAAAGGAAGTTAGAGCTGTACCTCTACCCCCTTCTGGGCCTTCATGGTCTGTTATAAAGTAAACTTCACCTTTTTACCTTCATTTTCATGTTGCTATATTTTCACATCTGGTGTAATGGAAACCGTAATACACGTGGGTTGGCAACACAGATGACAGGTGTCAACACAGTTTCTGTCAATAATATGAAAACTGAATGTGTAACCTTGGTAACTCACCTTTTTTCTGCATATTCACTAAATGTGACCTTCAGTTTAATTTCCATCTGTAAACTGAAATCTCAAAGTATAATCATGATGTATTTTGGCAAATATAACTTGCCTTCTATAACTACCATTAACACCATTATATCTGCTGAGATCTTATATGTTACATCACTGGTATGAAAACTCATGGCAAACTGTTGGTTCGTTACACTGTGCATGAGTTATTAAATGCTAAGTGTCAGCACAGCAACTGAAACTTAAATTTATATATATATATATATATATATATGTTGTCAACTTTGGTGCTATTTCATATGAGTTCTCTCAGACCCCAAGATAGAATGAAGGCACAAACAAAGGAATATTTGATGATTACTGATTTTTAGTGAAGTGTCTGTCTAGGTGTGAATGCAAAATTGTGAACATGTCTTATATGGGAAATACGTTTCCCTTATTTTGCTGATACACAACTTTATTTATCATTCTACATGTTTTATCTACACAGAGACACATTCATTATAATTCATCGACATATGGTTAAGTCAGGAGATCAAAACTGACAACAGTTGGACTACATACTTGAGAAGCATCAACGCGCGAACAACATGAAGCATGAGCAGGCACTGCCTGGAGCAAATACTGACTCTGACCATAACATACTGATTGCAAAGACCTGCTCTATGTTGAAGAAAATCATAAACTTCCAAAAGGCAAAATTGGATGAGATCTGGGGAAGTTATATTCTCAACAACAGAAAAGTGCCAGAGACACTAGAAGAAAAACACCGTGCAACTTAATGTGAAAGTGGGAATACAGAAATGCAGTGAAACAATATCAAGAAATGTGTGCTAGATCCTATTAGTAATTGGATGGGTAGGACAGGTTGGAAAAGACAAAAGGAGAACAAAAATACCATGGAACACACACACACATACACACGCACAATGATCAAGAAAATGGATGAATGGAGGAAGAGGAAGAATGTCAACAATGATGAAGGAAGGAAGAACCACAGAAGACAAATAGAAAAGAGCCAAAGACAAGGCCAAGAAGAAATACCTTCACAGCATATGAGACGAGATCACAGAATTTCAAGGAACAGAGCATTATGACTTAATGTACAAGAAGACGAAAAAACTAGGGTAGAAAGGCAACCATGGGATTCACAATATTGGTATCGAAGACTCTCAAGGGAATATGGTAGTGCATCCGATACAAGTACAATCGAACTAACTGACCAGAAAACCTAGAAGTTGAACCTGAAGAAAAAGGAAATGCAGATGAGAAAGGCCTTTATAGTTTGCAAAGGCAAATGGAAAAAGCTACCAAGGAGATGTGAGATAACAAGGCTACAGGAGATGATGATGATGCACATAGGGATGTACTCAGACTGTTGGGAGAAGATGGTCTCAGACTAATGACGAACTGATCAACAACATATACGAAAATGGAGAGGGGCCCCAGGATTTCAGTGAAGTTACAATGATCACCTTTAAGAAGCCAAAAGCTACAAAATGCAGCAACCAATGCAAAATCAGCCTCGCTGCACATATAGCAAAAATAAAAGCAAGAATACCTAAGATGAAAGATCAAGAGGATAACTGAGAATGTACTTGGAGAAGATCAGTTTGGATTAAGTGGAGGAAAAAGAACTAGGGATGCAATTGGGATGCTGAGAATATTATCAGAACAAACTCTGGACATAAATGAGGAATTGTGTGATTACGTAAAAGACTGGCAGAACACATATGACTGTGTCAAATCAACCAAACAAATGCAGATCCTTGATTGAACTGTATCAACTGGCAAAAAAGAAGACTGATCAGCAAACTGTGCATGGATCAGAGTTAAAGTACAAGCATACCAAGGGGAGAGAAAAAGTGTGAAGATTGGATGAAGAGTTAGACAAAAATGCCATTTGTCACCACTTCTATTTAACTTGCACAGCAAATACCTTACCAAGAAAGCCCTTGAAGGGTTTGGAGACTTCAAAGTAGGAGGACAAGAAATTCGCACAGTGATATATGCAGATGACCTTGTGCTACTGGCTATGGAATGGAAGTGAACATGGGAAAAACTACAGTAATGAGAATCTCAAGGCAACCATCCCCTATAAAGATAATGGTAGATAAAAAACAACTGAAGAATGTAGAATATTTAAACTATTTGGGCAGTATGATAACAAATGATAAAAAAAATCTACATTTTGCCATGGCAAAAGCAGTATCCAACGAGGAGGAGGCTCTTTGCACCAGCAAAAAGGACTTAAATGTAAGAAATTTGTAACATTCTACATTTGGAGCACAGCTTTGCATGATGCTGAACCTTGGACTCTTCAAAAACTAGATTAGAAATACCTCTAAGTTTTGAAATGTGGTGTTGGAGAAGGATGAACATCAGTTGGACTGATAGCGTGAGAAATTAAATACGGTTACCAAGAGTCAAGGATGAGAAGAATATCCTACAAACAATAAAAAGAACGAACGTTAACTGGACTGGTCACGTCATGTGTAGGAACTGCCTTCTAAAATACGTTATTAAATGTGAGATAGAAGGAAGGATAAATATGACGGGAATAGGAGGAAGAAGCAGCTACTGGATTAGATAAGATACTGGAAAATTAATGAGGTAGCACTACAAGGCATTCTATAAAGCTGCTCTGGGAAGCTACAAACACAACGCACGAGCGACTACATAATAAATCAGTGAATGGTTACGTCCCTATTTATGGGTAGTCTTACCTGGACCATAAGTCCAATTACAAATACCATGGCAATGCATGATACAATATCTGCATGATTTTGAATAAAAAATTCGTGACTCAATATTGGTGGATTTTTGCTGGAAGTTTTTCTGCCTTTTAATGCCATACTCTGCAAGTCGCCACGAACACTCGACTATGGGATTAACCCACTGTACCCAACCACACAAGGGCAAAACACACAACCAAAACCCGACTACTGTTCCGATACACAGATGTTATCGAACATGAACCAACAAATCAACTCACATCCGACGAAACTACGACTCATTACGTACAACTGTCACTACACCCAAGAGTATTGCCTACAAAACAACGTGTTGGCACCACGTTGGCATCGTTGGACCGAATTAATCAAGAAGACTGTAAAATTCTTAAAATATAAATAAACGTCTTATATAAACAGATTATTTATTTTTATGAAAACTATGCATTTTCAATTCAGTCTATTGCTATGGAGCTTGAAGTGGTAGTGAAGTGAAATTAATGATATGATGAACGTTGTATCGACGGTCCGACTCAGCCCGATTTTTGTCGCTAGATGTCGTAGGTGTATTGGTGTCTGATTAATTGCCGAAAAATATATAACAATTAAAAATGGCAATACGTTTGGAAACACACTTCTGCATATTTTGTACGATATAATTCAGTTTATACAAAGAGCGACACATTTCAAAGGGTATGGTTCTTAATAATCATTGAAGTGTGACTGATTTCGTAACGGCGGAATTGTGGGATATAGATGGCGGTCGTATGTGGAGGAGACGCGCTTATGTTATAAATATTCTGGTTATTTTTTCCTGGAAGAATATGTAAGTATTTATTCTTCCTTATGTATTGTAATTCTGAATCTTGACTTTTTTAAAATGTTTGTTAGCGAAATGCGTTGCTGTACTATTTGTTGCGCAGTGTGTATGTTGGATATTAGGGAAGCTTAGAACAGTTACGCCTAACCCACGAGCTACTGAAAACAAATGTGAGACCTGTTCTTTATAAATATTACACATTCCGTCTGGTCATTAGTATACTACAGGTAATGTATACATAATTTAGTGTTTATCTTCGAATTCAAACGGATGAGTTTCCTCATGGGAATTTTCACAAGACGCGTGGTGTTGGAGGATTATGCGTCTTGTGTTTTTAGCAAGTCGTGGAACATTTGTGCACATGTTGAATGTTAGAATTGGATCCGTAAGTACTGCATGAAGTACACCCATATTATTGATACTTGAAAATGTGTGTTTCAAAACATATCTCAGTAATACTGCCAAAATTGTGTGGTCGAACAATTTACATAAAACCGGGGCTCCACTTCCCATCTGCAGCGTAACCGTTTAATTGTGTGACTAAGCACTTGAAAATGCTTGTATTTGGGTAACCAGCAGTAATGAATGGCCAATGTAATTTTATCCATATTTGCTGTCCGTCACTTCCTTTCCTCGTATGTAGAATTCTGGCTATATTGCACACGGATTGACTCCATACACAGACACTAATTTTTAATTCGCTTACTGTTTGGGATGACTTTAATGAAAACGGTATGCAATTTTAATACAATATATACATTTCATGTGTGTTGCTGTCATTCCACATCTTTGTGTATTGCATATGAGGAGCTTGTTTTAAAAAGAAATGTATATTCACTCTTGACATGTGTTGACTGCGGTAAAAGTAGATGTGTAAACGAGAGGAAAAAGGAAGGAGGGTGAACATGCTACAATGCTGGGACAGACCACTGACTACAGTAGTTACACATTAGTACAGTAGTGGAGGTATGTGTGATGCACATTTCCACAGATATGCAGTTCTTATCAACAGTGGTATCTGTTTTCAGAATTAAGCTTCTTATTTTAGGTAAACCACCTGTTAGTCATGGGGCCTGGGATAGCATAGTCAGCATAGTAGTGACAAGGCTACAACCTGGACAAGTGAGGAATTCTGGTTTGATTTGTGGCAGGGGGAAGATATTGCTGTTTCCCCCCACCTCCCCCAAGTGCCTAAATTGGCCGTTGGTCCCACACACCCTGTTGATTGCATAATGTGGTTAAAGTGGCCAGGGCATGAAGTTGACCACTCATATCCTTCTAGTGCTAAGGCTAAGAATGAATGGAGCTGTACCTCTACTTGCCATATGCCTTCATGCAGTGCACAGGGACAACTTTACATTGACCTATTTGTCTTTCAGACCTCAGTGTTAACAAACCTTGATTCTGTACTATTTTGGTATCTTAATATTATTTTTATCCTGTATGGTATGTTTTATCGGCTTCGGTGGTGTAGAGGTAGCGTACTGGCCTTTGGTACCCAAGTTCGCGGGTTCAAACCCGGCCGAAGCCGTCGGATTTTTAAGGGCGAAAAAATCTTCAGCACGCCTACCTTCGGAGGGGAAGTAAAGCCGTCTGTCCCATGTCGCAGATTTGCGGCATGTAAAAGATCTCTAGAATTACGTGGAAGTCGAATTCTTAGACCAAATTTGTCGGAATATTTCTCGCCCACGAAGAGTTCCACCTTCCGCTGCTAGAGGTCTCTCGCGTCGTTGGACGTGAAGGCACCTAGCGGAGAAGGTGGGAACGTCTAAAGGCGGGGGGAAGCAATGGCAACCTA
>Ga0268261_10001367_pt1 | contig 16644 bp, 10 predicted proteins | sample TergutNc150P1_FD_190353 | JGI IMG/M metagenome (GOLD analysis project Ga0268261, IMG submission 190353) | Nasutitermes corniger P1 segment gut microbial community from laboratory colony in Florida, USA - Nc150 P1 (SPAdes) (version 2) | ecosystem: Host-associated > Arthropoda: Insects >...
GAGAACTCGCCTTCATCCGCTCCTCTCTGCTACAACTAAAGTTGCATTGCCCAGGGATCACGAGCGAGGACGTGAGGAAGTCGGATTTGCTGGCAGAGCTGACCGATGTCATGTCAGACGGTGTTGCCCAAGATTTGTGGATATTATCTATCGGCGTCGATAATATCCCTTGGGGCAATGCCAGCCTTTGATCCCCTAATAGAGCTCGACATGAAAGTCAGCTGTAAACAGCCCCAACATGTCGTAGGCGAGAACATCTAAACCATTCGGCTTATGAATCTACAGGCTGATTAAGGTGATTAAAATTAAGGTTTATTGTGAAGTTAGGGGATGTGACGCCGTCTGTATGGGTACTTACTTTTCGAATGACCGTACCTCCTCCGTCTTCAGGATATCAGCGAAGATTTAAACGTTGGTACCCACCTACCGCGCTAAACGGTGTTGTCATACCCCATACTCGTTGAAAGGTGTTGAGGGTTTGTTATGGGACAAGATGGCCAACTAATAATAAATTTTATAGCTGGTAAATAAACGTTTGTTTGAGAGTACTTCTTATTCGGCCTCGGGTTCGAATCTTAGCCTGATGATTTTCCTCTTGTGTTTCCTCAGGTCCTACAGAAAAAATGGATGGTAGTACTTGGAATTAGACCACATCCCTTTCAGTGCCCATTCTTTCCATTGCATTTTTTACTAATCATACTGTCATTCGATGTCATGCATTCTGAACTACTGACAGCGGCTTTAAGTGAAACACGAAAAAATATACACCAATACCCCTTCCCCATCTCGTGGTGCTGTAACGTGTGGTGAAGGACTGTCACTAGTCCCGGATTCGTCGACCCCGTCCCATGCCCTTGTCCCACAAAACAATCGCCGGAAAGACCCTGTCGCACCTCGAATTTCCTTTGTTTACTCATGTGCTGCTACTGGTGCTCGTGCTGTGGGAGAGAGCCTTCAGACATGCTGTCAACAAGTGTCAGACGTCACCAAAGCTTTAATCTACGGTATCATAACATCAGTGTGTGTAGCCCCCACTGAAAAGTTCTAGCATTTTTTTTATTTTCATGAGACGTAATAAGAATATCAAGACACTAGATCACTTCGTAGATTTTAATTCGTTGTAACCAGTAATATCAGAATACCAACCTTGCGAGCTGCTAAGTTAGAAGCGACGCTTGCACCGTTACTAGCGTACGAGTGAAAGATGACTGACAGCTTGTGTTATAGTATTACATAACGTAGAACTTTATGATTAGTACTCCGCGCCAAGTGTTATGCGGATGATCAAATAAAGAAGAATGAGATGGACAGGGCATGTGGCTCATATGGGAGGCAGGAGAGGTGCGTACAGGGTTTTGGTGGTGAGACCTGAGGGAAGGTGCCACTTGAAGACCAGGCGTAGATGATAGGATAATAATAAAACGGATCCTGAGGAAGGGTTTGGGGAGGCATAGACTGGATTTAGCTGGGTCTAGATAGGAACAGATGGCGGACATTTGTGAATAAGGTAATGCACCGTCGGTTTCCATAAAATGCGGGGAATTTCTTGACTAGCTGAGGGCCTGTTAGCTTGTCAGGATGGACTGCGTGCAATGGCGTCAGTTAATTTTTTCAGTTGCAATACATATTGCAGCACACGTGTTATATACGTAAATCTAAAGGTAAGTCAAAATCAAAGAGTAGTGACGTACATGAGCCTGGAGCGCAAACTGCCGATTCGTAATTAGAATACGCTGTTTGTGATAGGTTAATTGCATTACCTCGCCAAAACTTTGTTGGCGTATAACGTGCATATTCAACTGTGATGTCCAGAATACGAGTAATTTGTTGCATTGAGACTGCAAAATGTAATACCTGTTTCCTATTAATATTATTACTGCTACTAATTCTACTAGTACTTATACTACTACTACTACTACTACTACTAGTACTACTACTACTAATAATAATAATAATAATTATATAGATAAATAGATAATTCCAGGAACAAAACTTGGCTCACAGTCCCCCATCTAACCGAGCGCACTAGCAGAGTGGTCCAACGTCTGACTTTCTTTCAGGATGTATTCAGTTTGCTAATAGGTTATATTCGTGGCTTTCAGTAGTAAAATACGCGGATTTTATATTAAGTAAGCTACGACATATGCGTGTGTGTCGCTACGGGCTGAACGGTCCGGGGATCGAATCCTGGTGGGGGGCGAGATTTTCCGCACCCGTCCAGACTGGCCCTGGGGCCATCCCAGCCTCCTATACAATGGATACCGGGTCTTTCCCGGGGGTAAAGCGGCCGGGGCGTGGCGTTGAACACCCACCCCCATTTAGCGCCGAGGTTAAAGAAACAGTAGAGCTATACCTGTACTTCTCCTCTGGGCTTTCGTGGCCTGTTCTAGAATGAACTTTACCTTTACCTTTATGTGTGTGTGTGTGTGTGTGTGTGTGTGTGTGTGTTTATCTTCTTATCTACATGACCTCAGCAGTTGGTAAGAATGTGACGTGATCGAAGTGAACATACTTGGGTTACGTACCGTGTAAAAATGTCAAGTTATCCGTAAGATGCTTAACATGCGTAACCTCTTTTCCAACAGGGCACTGAAAAGAATTCGCTCAGCGTCAACTTTGTTGAAAATTACAACCCCAGTTGTTCGGACTTAATATTACGGCAGTAACAGTTGCTGCCGGTAATGCTTTAAAATTATGCTAGAAGTAAGATGACTTCCTAAGTCCTGCATGTAAAATGATATTAAAGTTCATAGTTTTGGCATTAAGGTTTTCTACAGAACGTATCATTTAACCTAATTAATGCAGTGCATTTTGTCCATCTGCTTTGTGAACGGTTTCCGTGAGGTCATTGACCCGTTGCAGCCATCATTCAATTTGTGTCGTAACAGTAGACAAAGCCCAATTAGATGCTGCTTGACGAATCATTTTCTGCTTCGTTTAATATACGTGGTGTGGCTATAAAATAACAGGACGTAATTTTTTCCCGCCTCCCTGTAAACTCGGCAACAGCGAGCGGCGTGTGGTATTGGCTTGTGCTCTCCCCTCCATTCACGGTTACAATTTCAAGGTCGTATGGCAAACAGTTTGCCAGTAGCCCTTGCTCGAAGTGGATCGCTTTCTTGTTCTCCGTCGGAATCATGTTAACTATTAACGTGGAGCAACGCGTCAGTGTGAAATTCTGTGTGAAACTTGGAAAATCCGCTACAGAAACGTACGATTTGTCGAAGAAAGTTTATGGTGATGAGTGTCTATCTCGGACTCAAGTTTTCGAGTAGTTTAAAAGGTTTAAAGAGGGAAAGGAAGAGATCGGAGACGATCAGCGCCCCGGTCGTCCCAGCACATCAAAAACAGCCGCTAACATCGAAAAAGTCGGCGAAATTATTCGACAAAATCGTTGCCTGAGCATTCGAGCAGTTGCTGAGTTAATTGACAAGGAAAATGTTCGACACATTTTACATAACAGTTTCGACACGAAAAAAAGTGCGTTCGAAGATGGTGCCGAGACTCTTCACTCCTGAACAAAAGGAAATTTGGAAGAATACTTGTGCTGACATTCTTCAAAACATTGAAAACGACCCAAACTTTTTAGAGGATGTAATAACTTGTGACGAATCATGGTTTTTTTATCAATACGACCCAGAAAGTAAGCGCCAACTGGAACAGCCCCAGTTCACAAAGGCAAAAGAAAGCACGGCAGAGCAAATCCAAATTTAAAGCACTGATGATCGTTTTTTTTCGACATCCGAGGGATTGTTCACGTGGATTGAGTGCCTGAATGTCAGATCGTTAACCAGGTCTACTACAAGGAGGTTTTGACGAACGTTCGTGAACGTGTGCGAAGAAGAAGAAGACCTGAAATGTGGAAGAACGGGTCATGGGTTCTTTATGAAGACAACGCGCAGGCACACAACGCCCTGTCTGTCAAGACGTTTTTGACGAAGCACAAGATTACGGTGTTGGAACATCCATCGTACTCACCTGACCTAGCCCTATGTGACATTTTTATTCCCAAAGACCAAGTCTGTGTTACAAGGAACCAGGTTCGAGTCCGTAGATGCAGTGAAGGCAAAAGCGACGGAGCTAATGAATAAGCTATCAGAAGACGATCTGCAGCATTGCTTCCAATAGTGGAAGATTCGCATGGAGCGGTGTAGGGATCGGGGAGGGGAGTGCATTGAGGGTGACAGCATTTCTGTTGTGTAATTTTTTGAATAAAAAAATGTTCTAACATCAGTCCGGTTATTTTATAGCCTCACCACATAATTCTTTCTTTATGTCACAATCGCGTTTTGTCTTGTTATGCGATGTTTTTCGCATATCAGATGTTTTAACAGCCACGGTCTTCACAACCATACAATCGCCCAGTGTCCGAAGACCTGGGAGTCAATAAACACTGCCGCGCAGCACATGAATAGATCATTTATAGGCCCCACTGCATGTTGAAGAGTCCTTATTGAAACTTAATAGTTGCCTTTCTGCTACCCTGTTCACATAACCCCGCCGGTGGACTCTTTTATCTTGAATACAGTTGGCACAATCAAAATATTTCATTTTTTTCCACTGGCTCGCGGCTGGTTCCATTCCATGTCCTTTCCCTAAGTCTCTGAGCATTCTTTGTTTCTCCCAGTTGTTCCCATACTCATCGCGAAGGTCGTGCTCCGTTTGCTGGAGTCGCACTGGATATATCCTAGGACTCTGGCAGCAGCAGACATTGCATGAGATGATGTTTTCTAATCTGGTTTTACTTCCTGCCAGGAGCTAGACTGTTAGGTAAACGGAGGCACGTTTCGAAGATTCCTTGATCAAATGCCGAACCTTACTTCCTTACTTATTTACTCCATGGAGCAGAGTCCTTCCTGTGAAGCTAACCGGTTCTCGGTTAGTCCACCAATTCTCGGCATTTAATGGAATTCGAAGGTTCATTACCGTTTTTACAAGTTCCTGCCACCTGTTTCACCCAGACTCATCTAGCCCATGCCTCCCCATCCCATTACTTGAAGATGCATTTTAATATTATCTTTCCATCTATGCCTGCGACATCCAAGTGGTCTCTTTCCCTTAGTTTTTCCCACCAAAACCATGTATACCCCTCTCCTTTTTCCCATACGCGCTACATGCCTCACCAATCCCATTCTTCTCAATTTTAATCACCTCAACAATATTGGTTGAGGAGTACAGATCGTTAAGCTCCTCATTATGTAGTTTTCTCCACTCCCTTGTTACCTCGTCTATCGTAGCCCCAAATATTCTCCACAACACACTCTTCTCAAACACCCTCAGCCAAAGTTCCTCCCGCAGTGTGAGCGACCAAGTTTCACACCTATGCAACACAACAGGCTAATTATGGTTCTGTATACTTAAACTTTATATTTTTGGATAGCAAACTAGAAGATAAAAGATTCTGCACCGAATGATAGCAAGCATTCTGTGAGTTCGGTGTGCTCTTAATTTCTTCCTGAATAGGATTTTGATTCGTTAAGGTTGTTTCCAAATATTTAAACTGTTCCACTCTTTCAAGGGAAGTGTAATCAATCTTTATTCTGTGACTTCGTCCTGCTTTCTTATTTCGTGGCATGAACATATACTTAGTTTTATCAGCAATTCTTTCTAGTCGAGCGTTCTTCCTAGCAACTAATAAAACTCCTTTGATTTTCTATACAGTATTTATACTTCCGTCCGTTGTATTAACATAATCAGCACTGCGTCATCCTATTCCCATTTTTTCTCACGTATTTGACGAATGCAGAATATATGATCAATAGTTGACCTGTGGCGTCGAAGTTCACATTGATGATCCCCAATAATTTCCTCTGCATATGGAGTTAACCGTGACAGCAGGATGTTTGACAAAATTTGGTACGTAGTTGACAAAAATGATGCGCCTTTATAATTACCTAAGTGTGTTTTATCACCGTTCCTTCCACTCCTCAGGCAATTGTTCCTTATTCCAAATAAAATTAACAAGTTTATGAATCTCAGAGCGAATTGTTGTACCCTCAGCTTTAATAAATTCTGCTGGGATTTTATCGGTGAACGGTGCTTTTTCAATTTTAGCGTTTCACGACCCATCTCAACATTACAGGCACTCGGCTCAGGTACTAGTGGCTCTACTCTATGTATTCTGTATGCCCAACATCATTGACCTCACGTACATTCAATAGCTGAGAGAAATAGTTCCTCCACCTAGCCAAAATGCTGTGACAGTCTGTAGCCAAATCACCCTTCTCATCACATACTATATTAGTTCTAGGCTGGTAACAATTCATAAATTATTTTTCCTCTATACACTCTCTTAATATTTTCGATCTTACTGTTACTTTCAAGTTCGTCAATTTTAACTTCCAGATATTCTTTCTTTTTGTTCCTGCTATGTCTACTAGCTTTACGTCTGACATTGTTTAGATTACGTACATTGGTTTGGTTTGGATCCTGTAACCCTTGCATTTTATCCTGATTCCTTTGGTCTAAAATTAGTGAACATTCTTCATCAAACAGGGGTTTATGCTTCTTCAACTTGTAGAGACCTAAACTCTCCTTAGCTGAGGTTTTGATATATTCTTTAATGTCTTCCCAAGCCCTGTTTACGTCCTTGCTATCATTTAAGTTCTCCATACTTGCAAACCTGTTTGAGATCTTAATCTGATATTCTTTCCTAACCTCTAGCTCACTTAGCTTCCTGAGATTAAATCCTCCGACATCAAATTTCTGTGCATCTTGTTTACTTACTGACAGTCTTTCCCTAAATTTTGCAACCTCGAGTTAGTGATCATTATCACAGTCAGCTACGCTCATAATTCGTACATCGAGAATACTCGAATGCTGTTCGTATCTAGAATATCAATATGCGTTCAGTCTGGTTGTGAGTCTTCCTATCAGGAGAGGTCCAGGTGTACGTATTAATGAATGTTTCGCTGCCGGAACATCGTGCTCTTGAGAACCAGATTTTTTGATGTGACAAATTTTAATATTCCAACACCATTATCATTGTTATCCTGATGTAGACTCTCATTCCCAATTGTCGGTTTCAAAGTATACTTTCTCCCCAATTTTGCTTTAAAACCTCCTAGCAGAATTTTCATGTGGTACTTAGGAAAGTGATCGAAAACGTGCTCTGATTTCTCATAAACCTGTCTTTTGAATCATAACTTTTCTCATCAGTTAGTGCATGCACATTCAAAACAATGACATTACACCAACGACCTCTGAGTTCTATATATGACATTCTATCAATGACAAACACCTACTCTCTGTGGTGTACAAAAAATCCTGTTCCCAACAGATGATTTTCTTTTCCTTTTTTTCCATTAAAAAAATATAATACCCTGCTCTTACAGTGCCCCCTCTGTCCCACCTAACGTCCTCTACACCCGCTAAATTAATTTATACCTTGCCTTTTCCCTGGAAGTGTGGAATATGCCCCTGACCTATACAGGTTCCTTACATTCCATGTACCAAATCTCATGTTCCCTATCCATTGCATAGGTCGTACCAAAGTATCAGTCCAGGCCGAAGGCACATGTATCCGTTTTGTAACAAGGCCAGGTTTTAGGGTGAAGCGTTCTTAGCACCTCGCCCAACCCCCAAGCTGGAGGACCACCCCCTGTCGGCTGTCCGCGACTGCTTATTCAATGTATTCGCAGTTACCGTCCATATTGGAGGCCATTCCTCAATGCGCCACCTGAGTCCACCCCGTGCCGTGGTGGAGGAGACCCACTTATCATGGAATGCCGAAACATCTCCGTTAATTAACCCTTTGATACCCTAAAGGCCGATTCACACATAGCATGCCGTGCCCATGCCGTTTCCCTGCCATGCAGTGCCGCTAATGGTTTAGAATGTGTCTTTGCCATTTGATTTACACATTGCGGCCGTGTCTGATTCACACTTGCCATGCCACGCCCATGCCATGCTCTGACTATCCCGTTCTTTTCAAGGCCACGGCACAGCACGGCCGTCGAGAGACGGCCTGTGGGCTACTTGCCCTGTTCGGCTTCTTCCGGCTGCCACGCGGAGTTCCACGAAAATTATCATCAGAAGCATACCAATCCTCCTCAAAACGATCCATACCTACGACTGTAAAGAGTGGTAGCAGCACACTACAAAAAAAGCGATCTGTTAAACTGTTGGACTAGCAGTTCGGATATTTCCGACTACCACGCGGAATTTCACGAAGGACACGAAACTGTCGGAGCATGGCAGGGGAACGGCATGGCATGTGTGAATTAACGCACGGCATGACAGGGGAATGGCATGGGAACGGCATGGGCGCGGCATGCTGTGTTTGAATCGGCCGTAAGTCTCTCTGTACAGTAAGCCCCAGTACTCACGAGGGTTAATTTATTGTAAAATGCTTTTCGCGAGTACTAAACCTAGTAACGTACATGAGTAATGATGTTACTTTTCTTATGATAATGGTACTTTAGTGCGACAGTGGTGTTTCTTCCATTATTTTAATAGGTGTATGGCGAATGGGTTTGTAATGCGGGTTTGAATTAGAGTGAAAAAAATATATATAATCCGAGTTTGAGTGACCCAAGTACAGACCACAACCAACAGCAGAAGAGTAGAATACAATAAAATACGCTATTTCATTGTAATTTATAGGCGTTATATTGCACTTAGACAACACATTAAGCAATTAAATGTATTTCCCATTTCCAACGTTCTCTTGCCCTGTGTTCACATCTGCGTGTTAGCTACACTGCTCTTTAGTTATCCTTCTCACGTTTCTTCATTGTTTATTTAATTCTACTTAAACTCGTAGGGGGCTGCCTCGGTCGTAACCCTACATAAACTAATATAGACTCGTAAGTACTGAAATATTGGTTACTAATAATTTAAATTGAATGAGCGAATACGCTGATATTAAGTTTGCGCATAGGTAGTTTACTCTGTGTGTGTGTGTGTGTGTGTGTGTGTGTGTGTGTGTGTGTGTGTGTGTGTGTGTGTTGTGTGTGTGTGTGTGTGTGTGTGTGTAAAGAGAGAGAGAGAAAGGTGCTGAGGTGCTACAGTATCGAACATTTTAGACACAGTATGCTCCATTGTGTAAGGCTGCGTGTTTGCGTGAAAGTAAACGTCGCGAGTCTTCTCGAGAGTATCTAGCAACTGTGTTTAGGGCGAGAGTAATTCCTGGCGAGCTAGCTCGTAGCGAGTGCTCTGACAGCGGCGAACTGGCGAGAACTCTCAGACTACGCAGTTTTTCTGTTACAAGTGCGAGTAAACTTCTGCCAATTCTGAGAGTAACAACATGGAGGTGGCCGAATCAGCTATTTGTGAACACGCTGGAGTGAGATGAGAAAGTTGTCACTGACCAGACAAGGCTTTCTTTCGCAGAGCAAAACTCGAGGGCGAAATGTTGTTGTCTTGGTTATTAATAAGAGAATAAGTGGGACAAAAAATGTTTGATTATTAAAGTTAAATATATTACATATACATTATCAAAATATGTATAGATCATATGAATGAATACATACATATATATGTATATTATATGTAAAAATTTAAATGTACACATTATATACGATACACATTCCAACATGATAATTCACCGTAAATATTTATTTCGTTGTAATTTATTTAATTACGCTATTAGTAACTGGACTGTATAGCGTGGAATTATTTGACAATAGTGAATAATAAACTTGAAGGTATGTAGAAAGTTAAGGCAGACCTACTGTCCTGGAATGGGGAAAAGTATTAAGAACCTCAAGATAGTCGGTGTCGTGGGTGAGATTCGAAATACGAGTAAGAATCGTTACTGCTCTTCCTAATTTCTTGGGAAGACAGTTTGTAGGGACACCTACAAAATGCTTGAAATTTACAAATTACTGGACTATTGTAAACAAAGACGGTACTTTTATAGTTTATTAGTACAGTAACTGCAGAAAAATACAATAAATTTATTTGGAACTTTGTGAATTTTTTGCAGCACTTCGGTCGAGTGGTGTTTAACGCCTCGCCTATAGGAGTTCTTTTTGCGGCCTTTATAATATACGTATGTGCCTGTTGCCCTAACTTCCGGTCGTCCCACACATAAACTTCGCCGTTTCTTCCTTTGTCGAGACCTTCCGAGTCACCACTGACGCAGCTTTTCGCAGGTTACTCGCAGCTATCGACTTTTCTGGTCTAGTTTGCAGGAAGTGTGATGTTATTACACGGACAAAGGAAGTGCTCTAAAGCCGACTCTGTGCAAGGTTACCATGACCTTCGAGAGTCGGTTGTCGAAGTCGGTTACACGTGAGAGAGCGCTTGTCGAGGGTATCTGAGAGAGAATGTCGCGAATTTTACGCTCATATGTAACCTCACCGTAAAATACACAGGCAAGAATAAGTATCGGGGCTGATATATTAACATATTTGTATACGTATGTACGTGTATCTAGGCTACTTTGATTAATGTTTCATGTACATATTACATGAAAATATATAGGCCTAATAGTGCAATTATTAAAAAATGTAAGAATTATTTAAAATTGATGGAAAATATATGATCACTTGCTGGTACAAAACTAATCACTGACATCTACCACGAAGTGTTCTTCCTTTACCCTTCAGCACTGTAAGAGTTTAAGAAGAAAAATTTACATTTGTTTTTATTTGCTGGCGATTTGTTCGTGACACGGAATTATTCCTCCCCTTTTTCGACGTGTCACATTACCTTAATCACTGTTTATTTATTTTTTATTTGTTTTGTGGGTGGTTCTAAAGACACTCCTTTCTTTGGATGTCCTCCAGATTTTTTTTTCTATGAAAAGTTGACCGAATATTATGTATTTCTTCTCCATGACGACATCTTCTCTTCAATTTTTGGTAAGATGTCTTTCATATTTGGCCTATCTGTTGCTGAGATGTTGCCTGATGTTGAATTTTTTTGTTATGTTTGGAATGGATTGTATCTAGGAAAGTGCTGTCTTTAAAAATGTTCGAGGACTCGGACGAAAATTTACACCATGTGATACAACATAAACAGACTGCCAAGCACGAATCAGTTGTGAAGTTACATAAAGTAAGGTACACGTAAGTGTCAGTAGTTTCACGCCGTGTTCTGTGTACTAATCCCAATTAAAAAAGTGCACCCGCTAAACGACTGGTCCTCCTCAGTACTAAATTTTGGGTACTTTATGTGTTGTAATTTACTAAAATTTGATGATATCCATGATCGAAATTACAATTTTGTCCCTGTTGATAAACTATTCTAAAATGTAAGTTGTGTTTAATACCGTAAATATGTATCGTAGTCTTTAACTGACCCAAAATGCTAGAAACCTTACATGGTGGATTTGGTTTGGACGAATCCGGTCGAATGAACTTCTTTCCCCACATTTGCAGCGGCTAGTCTTTGTTGCTCCGTGCGTTCTGCAACTTGATGCCCGTTATAAATCTTGAGATGGTTTTTGTGAAACATTTTCTTTTCGATCGAAATTGTACTTACTGTACTGATTGAAACTGTACTTGATGTACAACAGAGGAAGTGACCAGTGAATTCCACACTGTTTCGCGACAGGTAGTAATTGTCACACATACCAACCATGTGGTGATTTCGGAAAATGTGGGCACAAAAGCGTGACTCTAACCTGATACTAATAACCTCGATCAGTGAAAAATAGACAGTTTTATAACTGGGCAGATAGCTAAACAGAACCCATACGCAAAAATTTGCAGCTCTGAAACACGGGTTGATACATAGATGGATATCAACAAACCATCAGGATCACAGCCCATAGTCAGATAAGTACTGTCAAAGTCACGAAGTGAGAAAATTTCCTAAAGCCGCATAATGATCGGAATTGTACTTGTATAAAAAAAAGTAATGTGCGTTTTCGGGTAGGAATTGAATCCCATATACCACGTAAATACAGTATATATGCATGTATATATATAAAAGAATTTTAATGTATGTTACCATCAGTGGCCTTGCAGACCCCGCGGCACGGGAGGCGCTAAGGGTCAGGGTCCTCCAGACGTACAGAATGCTAACATTTAATGTGGGTTATTTCGGGTTAAAATCCATTCTTCAGACAGAAGGCAGTATTCTGGATACCTCTTACGACATCTGGGAGTAACTTTGTTCAGTAGTATAGGAAGGGCTGCCGATTGTGGAGTGACGGCGGCCCCGGCCAGTTATCTATGTCACTGGCTACCATTTCAGCATAGGTAAGGTGGTATGTTCGTTTTCGGAATAGGTACATTTCTTATCATTTTAAGGTTTAACGAATATTTCTGGCTTCGGAAGGTTGGTAGTTACCCAACTGTGGTGTTGAGATGATAAGGGCTTGTTGAATTACCCTTGTTACATTTGCCTACCTACCTGATTAAATTCCAGGGCTGGATTTTTTTGGAGGAGGGGGCTGGGTGGGGAGGTCAGTACTTCTGTTCGGCTGTTTGTCCTGTCATAAAACTGTCAAATGTTTATTTGCTGGCTGAGGCTATTAATGTCGGGTTAGAGTCACACTTTTTATTCCCACCTTTTCCGACATCACCACGTGGTTGGTTTGTGTGAGAACTACTAGTCTCTTGAAAGAGTTTGGTATTAATTGTTTATTTCCTGTATCCTACCTCAGGTTTATTTTTGGTCGTTACAACTGGCACAATAAGAGACCCCTTGGAAGACCCATACGTAGATGGGAAAGTAATATTAAGATGGATCTTCAGGAAGTGGGATGTGGGGGCATGGGCTGGATCGAGCTTGCTCAGGATAGGTAGAGGTGGCGGGCACTTACGAGTGCCGTAATGAGGCTTCGGGCTCCATAAAATGTGGGGAAATTCTTGACTGGCTAAAAACCGGTTACCTTCTCAAGATGGACTCTGCCCCATGGAGTAAGTACAATAGCACATTTTCCACAAGAAGAATAATGTTTTACAAAATCCATCTCGACGTCAATAACTGGCGTTGTTACAGAATGCAAGGAGTAGTAAGGGCTAGTGGCTGCACCTGAGGGAAGATTTGTTTCAGTGTTACAAACAAATCGCCAGCAAAGAAAGACATGTGTCATTATTGCTTGTTAAACTATTAATAGGGCTGGATCTATGAAAGAATGTAACATCTGGTACCACGAAATATGCGTTGGTGCAAAAGGGAAAACATTTCATTCGTGGTGCCCATGATTAGAGTTATACCAGCAAGGTGTCGTAATTGTACGTAATGGTGTACATTTTGGATCGATTTTAAATATATTTTTATGTTTTTAATAATTGCGCTATTAAATATTTTCGTGTGATATTAATTTAACATATTCATCAAGGTATGCAGAATATTGTCACAACTGATTCTTATTCTTGCTCATACTGTGTTCAAATTAAAGCATATCCTGTCTGAAATGATGGAAATTTTTCACCATACCCGATAATATGTTTGTAGTCAGTGCGTACCTCACACAAAATACGTACCGTATACAAACACCAATAAGTTTGAGCTATTTAGGAAAAAATGAGCTGTTTGTTATGATGATAACATGGAATATATAAATGCATCATATGAGGAAACTGCAGAGTTTTTTATTTTCTAAAGTGGTTGGTACTTAGAGTTACCGCTGAGCTTTAAAGAGGTAACAAGCGCTGCGTGGCTGTTCAGTGATCGCCGAGACGCGATGCCGTGCGGTTGGCGTGTGGACTGTGGTAAGGATACACGTTGCTTGTAGTTTGTATTTATGGGTGTCGAGGATTGAGCCTAACCGTAACTCTTCTTTACTTTATACTGCTTCATTGTGGAGTATGCATATATTTCAGTCGTGTTCTTCGTTGTTTTGCATGTTTCATTCTTCTTTGTTTTTATTTATGAAACACAGTAATAGAGATTACTGCCCTGCTTCGAAAGAACATTGTGTGTGCTATTTGCATACAGTGCATCAAACTACAGCGGCGTGTGTAGACGGTTTGTGTTTCTCATATTGAATGTGCGAAACTGCTGTACTAATTTAGGTGGAATTTAATATTGGCGTGCTACACATAACATTCGCAGTTTAATTTTATTGTGGTTCGTACGTGCCCGTTATACGTAATTCTTACTTCAGTATGGCGTGGTGCCGTAATTTAACTATATCAGCCCATTGAAGTACAAAAACATGGCACATTTGAAATTAAATGGGGACCACAACGAAAAATATTTTACATGCGCTGAAAGTATGATTCGTTGTGTGATTTCTGCTGTGCGTAATGCACGAGTTTGAATGTGACGCTCTGTAGCTTCGTAAGTGGGTAGGTTACCAACTTTTCTGAGGAACTTGCTGCCCCCATCTTCCCAGTGGACGGAAGATGGAAGCAGCAGGTTCCTCCAAAACTTTCGCAACTTCTCAAACTACAGTTCAGAAGACCATAATTCTGATACAATCGAGAGGGTGGAAATATCTCGAATTGTTATATTATTTTTTTTTGCACCATTGTTGAATATGCAGTTTAACTTCGTCGCGGCCCGTAGCTTCTGATATCACTTTATTTCCTTCGGAACCTTACACACTGCCAATAAAACAGATGAACTGTTGTATGTGCTCACAAAGATATCTTATTTGCTTTCCAAGATAGCTTCAAAGCCGACACATTTTCTTGTGCCGTGAAGCATGATGGGAATTGCTACGTAACATGCTCCCATGGTTTCATTGTTTGCTCGTCAGCTTTTGTTTTCATGACGGCCTTCGTGTAGCCACAACGCGGCCTATGGTGTTTCATCTACATGCGTAGAATTTTTGTGGCAGTGATTCAGAATTCATGACGTACAGTTTCGCTTTTTCTTTTGTCCAGTAATCGTCGCGAAAACTCGCGACCTTTCAGTTGTGTTTCGTTTTTTCAATCTTGTATTTGGTACCAGATCACCGCTGTTGGACAAGATCCTGAGCCAGTACAGTGAAAAGGCGACGAACTGAACGATTCAGAGTTCGATTCGCGAAAAGGACAAGAGAATTTTCTCTTCTTCAGAACGTCCAGACTTGCTTTGGGACTCACCCGGTCCTACATACATTGGGTACCGGTGTCTTTTTCGCCCGACGTGGAGCTGTCGGTGCGTGAGGCTGACCGCACACTTACATATCGTGTGTTTAAGAATGAGTGGAATTATAATTTCCTCACCCTGTGTGGTTTCGTGGTTTGCACAGGGCAAGTAACATCGTAACCTGTACGTCCTGATGTTACCCTTCCGTTTGTTCTCTTTTGTTATGCTTTGCAAGGACCATTATTCACGCCATTTCACTTGTAATGTACGGTATGATTTTTGCGCGAGAATAGAAGACCGTGTCGCTCATCCAAATACTACTCGTACAACAGGTGATATGGCTTTTGATGGAAGCCATCCCGACGTGTCTAGGAACTATTAAAATAGGTTAGTGTCCGTCAAACACAACCTAATTTATTCCTGAATTACTGTTAGATTGGCTACATGTTTCGACCCCACAGGGTCATCATCAGGCCTTCTTTATGAACCAGTTAATGTTAGAAAGCTGCGTACATTCTTGGGATCCCAACATGGTTTATTGTTGGGATCCCAAGAATGTTTTATAACATTAATTGGTTCATAAAGAAGGCCTGATGATGACCCTGTGGGGTCGAAACATGTTGCCAATCTAATAGTAATTAATGAATAAATTAAGTTGTGTTTGACGGACACTACCCTATTTTGATAGGTGATATTTGCTTTTTATAGCTGTTACTAATGTTAGGACTTTACCGGTTCGAGCCAGGGACAGTGGGTTTTAAGACTTCATTCTTGTTACAACTTCGTCGTCTCATTTTGCTATGTAAGAGTTCGGTTCCTGCGTCACAGAATATGTACCATGTCTCTTACAAAGGCCCGACGGATCAATGCTGTTGAGGGAAATAATCGGTGTTTTCATACGAAAAATAAAAGCACTGTATGGGCAACACGGAGAGTTTTGTAACGCCAAAGACGGTAGTACGTAGAGTTATCGCTGTGCTTCAGAAGAATAAAGCAGCCAGTGATTATGGTGGAGAAAGAAGATGATGCCAGCAGGCCAGGGGTAAAAGCGGGAGGGGGTGTACTTCCCCCCCATGAAAAAGCATCTCTGTGTTACACATGGCCGATAGCACTTGTATGCGTTAAACTGTCAAGAAACTCTTAAACGAAGAACGTGCTCTCCGCCCTTTGTGTTTCACCGTTCAGTGAGCTGGTCCACAATTCGTCCGTATGTAGTGGTGCGACTGGCTGGTGCGGCCGCGACGGGCAGTTCTGGTTGTCACGTCACGAGATAAACATGGTACTAAACAGCGCAATTGTGAGCCCATCTGGGCCGACATTACTTTGTCCCAACGATCTCCCTGATGCCGTTAAATCCAAAATAATTTGAAAGACTAACGGTATTTCTCCGTAAAAAATAAAACTTTCAATGTCCACGCCATGAAGGCGTGTAAGGAGTAGAGGTATAGCTCCCCTCATTCTTGTGAACATCGTACCCCGGCATCTTCACCCCTAGGGGAAAATCCCATGCTCCTATGTTTTGGGAAGCAGGGTGGGACTCATTGCCGGCCTGTGCGGCTTGGAGACGAGGAAATCTGTTGCCCTGCTGGCCAAGCTCATAGCCTAATCCAGTTCTGCACAGCATGGAAAGCTCCCAAGAAAACAGCTTCGGGCCGCAGGGTAAAATCCATTGTCGACGACAAAATTTAGTTTTCAACTTTCAAACAATCATAATTACTTTATATA
>Ga0268261_10001368_pt1 | contig 16644 bp, 19 predicted proteins | sample TergutNc150P1_FD_190353 | JGI IMG/M metagenome (GOLD analysis project Ga0268261, IMG submission 190353) | Nasutitermes corniger P1 segment gut microbial community from laboratory colony in Florida, USA - Nc150 P1 (SPAdes) (version 2) | ecosystem: Host-associated > Arthropoda: Insects >...
CCCAGGTACCCACGCGCGCCCGGTACACCTCAAGGTCGCAACCCATTATTTACTGCACGCTCCAAGAACACGTCCGCTGTCAACAACCTTCCGAACCAGACTTATTACAAAAGATGCAAAATTTGCTAAAGCATTTTTGTTTTGAATCAGATGTCACCAAATAAGAACAATTCCGGCTACTTGTCTCCACTGACAGAATGGCTTGCCTTTCACTTTGAGAATTAAATGATTCTGGAAACACTTCTCATTTAGAAACCATCCGTTGCATGTATCACAATACTTGGACTGACCTTTAGTACAAGGTGTTACATTAGTACAGGGGAGCAAATTTGGCCACACTTGTGTGTTTTATCGTACAGAGTGTCGCAGCCGTTACAAATGTACTTTTTCGTCATTGCACCATTCAGATTGGTAATTATATTATAGAGCCCAGAGTTCCGATCATATAGGAGTTACAATTTATTAGCCTAAAGGAAATTTCCACTAAACATCACCCTATCTGGGTACAAACCATCAAACACAGTAATGTTATAGCCCGAAACGTACTGCTGAAACTGTTCAAGTTTTTGAAGACCCCCGCCATTAAATAAATCAACACCGGAAGCCTTCAAGAGTTTTTCAACAGGTTCTTTCAAACACTTACCGTTCCTATGTAATGCGTACTTTGGGTCATTATTCACTCGGGCCAAAGCAATTATTAATGCATGAGCCAAACACAAGAAGGCTGCCTTCACAACGACAATACTCTTTTTAACCCGTTAACTGGGCATGACGTATGTATACGTAGTCGTATTCCGCTATCTCAATTGGTATGACGTAGTAATACATCCTCGATTTTGCACTAATATCTCTTGAGTGTGACGATATGACTTAGGTATTAGTACTGTTATATAGTCTGCGTTTTTCCTCTATGTTGCACCACCAACTACTTTTTTCTTGGCAGCCACTGCCATCCATGACAATTATTTGAAACACTGTACACTCTATGGTCTAGAGCGATAAAAATGGCAGCGTCAAGTAAGAAGCGAGTGAAGGATCTGCTGGCAGACGAGGATATCTCCAAAGTTTTAGACATTGAAAACGAAAGTGACGTATTCTTTGAGGAATCTAATTAATTTTGGTTTAATACAAGGGAGGAAGGTTCGGAGAGAGATTCGGATACAATTAGTGTTGTGCATGAAAGTGAACCGTGTGAAGAAGTGTCAGATTTTTCGCAAACTTTTGTACCTCACGGCGTGACGCGTCAAAGATTTGAATTTCTCGGTGTAAGTGGAGTGAATGTGGAAGATGAAACTAGTGTTCTGGAATATTTTCAGAAGTTTATTGATAAAGATATGTGGCAGTTGTTTACTGAACAAACAAATATATATGCCAACCAATTTTTGGCAGCAAATCATAATTTGAAACCGCGATCCCGAGCCAGAAGTTCGATGGATACAAACCCGACTGAAATGAAATCCCTGAATGGACTTCTCATTATTTATGGTATTGTACAGAAACCTGAGAATGGAATTATATCTCCAAAAGGGAAAGTATTGTGACACGATACTTCTCACACACAATGACAGAGAAAAGATTCCATCTTCTCCTAAAGTTCCTTCACTTTGCTGACAATTCCAAATTTGACCCTGATCAGCATCACAAGAAACTATAAAATCCCACAAATCCTTGATCATCTAAACTCCACGCTTTCCTCCGTATACACACCAGAACGAAACATGTGTCGACGAGTCTCTCTTCCTCTGGAGAGGACGACTGGGTTGGATTCAGTACATACCATCAAAGCGAAGCAGGTTTAGAGTGAAAATCTACAAACTCTGCGAAAGCAGCAGAGGCTATGATTGGAACTTCATAGTATACACTTGTAGGGATACCATGTATGGTCAGAGACACCCGGGAGAACAGACTTCTTCGAGGATCGTGCTGGAGGTAGCCCACGACTTACTTGATAAGGGCTACTGTGTTTACCTGGACAACTGGTACACCAGTCAAAAACTTGTTGACACCTTATGTTCCAGAAAAACAGATGCTGTTTGAACCATGAGGACCAATAGAAAAGAGTTTTCAGATTTTGTGAAGAGGGCTAGACTAAAAAAGGGGAAAGGGTAGTAGCATTCCGAAAGAAACACATGATCATGAAATGGAAAGACAAAAGGGATATCGTACTCGTCAGCACATTTCATGATGATAGCATGGAGAATGTAACAGCTAGACAAGGAGTAATCCAGAAACCATCTGTCGTCTTTGACTACAACAAAAACATGGGAGAGTCGACAGGAAAGATGGTCAACTGCTAAGCTACAAGTTGGCTCGAGAACGTCTAAAGAAATACTACCAGAAGATGTTCCGCTCTCTCCTCGATGTGGTCTGCTTGAATGCATTCATCATATATAAGAACAAGTTTGGAAGCATATCTAGGTTGGATTTCCTGCTGACATTAGCAGAAAGCTTGTCTTCAATGGGTGGAGTGGTGGAACCTGCAACTTGGGTTCGCCCATCAAAATCACCCAAACCTCGACTACTTGGACGCTGCTTTCTAGAATTTGTGCCAGGGACATTAAAGAAGAAGCCTACCAGGAGATGTGTAGTTTGCTGGGCCAATGGAAAGAGGAAAGATTGATCATACTGGTGTTCTAACTGTGAGAAGTCCCTATGTGTAGTGCCGTGTTTTAAAGTTTACAACACAGACAAAAGTTTAAAAATCTAAAAAATTACAAATTTTGCAATAATTGTGAATAAAAACTGCATTTCTTCTTACCATCCATTTTTCATTCCACACTGAGAGAAACCCCATCATATTTGGACCCCTTCTCTCGCTTTAAAGCAACAAGGAACAAGGGGCATTTAAATACCCAGGGCAGGTTATACCAGCAGCCCAGAAAATACCCAGTTAAAGGGTTTATCGTACTCAATACATCCAATGAACGCCCTTGTCTTTTCTCGGCAGTTACCATCAGGCTTCCTAACATGGTCTAAATGTACTTTGAGACAGTCAGTCAGAAAAAATCTAACATAACTCTGTATGACCTTTCCGAATACAGACCATACCACGTCATGTTTCAACTGGTCAGGGCGTGGCAAATTAATGCCAACCACCTTATCCTGCACATTCTCAGGGTTGCGGAGTTTCAAACCCACCAAATATATTTCTATCAATTTATCTACTAGACAATTCGTAAGTGCTGTAATGCATTCCTTGAGATATACTGTAGGATCTTGCTCTTCACCCGGAGACTTACACTTAATAAGCAAACTACTCTCGGTCGCGTTAAATTTTCGAAAAAATTTAGAAGTCTCGTCCAAAATCATAAATGGTAGCTGTTCAGTTGTCTCCGTCACTAGACAGCTTCTGCTAGAAGAAGGCGCTATCTCCTCTTCATCTCTATTTAGAGCAGTAGGGATACCCCTCTGTCTATTCAGAAACACCTTTGCCATTTTATATTTTAATTGTAACGGTACCACTTACTTGAAATAGATGCAATTGCAGAATGCTAGCTGAAACAGTTGTATTTAGTGTAAGGGCTTATAACGCTAATGTAGCTGCTGGTTGATGCAAGTGTAGATAATATAACGATGTAGTTGGTGCGGTTGTAGCTGCTGGCTGCTGTAAGCGTAGCTGCACAAGTCTATACTCGCGTAACGGTGGTAAAACTGTAAACGTCGTCAACGTATGTTGCAGAATTTTCCACTACAGTTAAAATGCCAGAATATATAGTGCCACCCTCCAAACATGTTGAGACCTGTTTGTCTTCTTACTGGCTTTTTCCTAGAATCGTCACCTGATTGTAATTTAAAGTATCCTCTTAATAGCTTTTAAAGTGTCACCTGATTGTTACATTAATGGCTTTTCCCTAGAATCGTTAACTAACTTGCATTCCTGCTGAAGCCAGTAAGTCGCAACACGTGAACAGTGGCAAGGTAATGGCCTTGGCATGGGGTATACAAGCTTTTTCCATTTTCTTAATGGCTTGGGGTAAACAAACAATTCCCATTACGCTAATGACTTTTAGCATCAGGGGCATACAAACCATTCGAATTAGACTCATAACTTTGGCTCAGGGGTCAACAAAGTGCAGGCTACTCGTCTACAAGAAATAGATACCTCACTCGGTTAGTTACTAACTTAAAATTTAAATTGAATATTTTTGTAAAATGTAAAAATGTGTTTATTTATTATCCTTATTACCTGGGATAGTTTCCTTAAAAAAAGAGATGGTTAAAGCAGTAGGATTCGAAACTAACATCTTTAAATTGAGCCTGATATATTACGGCTTTAGCCACCTTTTTCTAGTCTTATATAGTGGCAACCATATTGTAACATGGCGATTCTATTCAAATAGTAAATGTTTAAGTCAAGTTTAAATAGCGCGCATGTCCACTAAATGGCCGCCTTGTTCAAATAACAAGTTTAAGTCGAATTTAAGTAACGCATGTGGCCGCCATATTTAAAAGTGGCCGCCTTATTAAAATAAAGTTAAAGTTAGTTTAGTAACAAATTTGAAAATGGCGCGCGTATCCACCATATCGTCAAAAATTCAAAATGGTGGTCGAGTTAAGATCCAAAATAATAACAAGTAGGATTAAAGTTGCCGCTCTAGCCGCCATATTGATTCTAATTTAAAATGGCGGTTGCGACAAGCTGTCTAGAGGGTTTGTTTACATCGGGCAACCATAACAAGGGTACTGTTATGTATCAAAATAACAAATTCAAGTTAGTTTAAAATTAACGATCTAGCCGCCACATTGCCTAAAATTCAAAATTTCACCTTTGTTTACATCAAGTAACCATTACAAATTAAAGTTAGTTTAAGCAAAAAGGTCATTCAGCCCGCCGCCATATTTCGATTACATCACGTGACAATAGCAATGTTTCAAAATAATAAGTTAAAGTTAGGTTTAACCCGACGCCATACTGTCTGGGACCTTTTGTTTACATCATGTAATAGCCCGGGGGAAGGGTGGGGAGGGTAAGGTTTTAAAATAACAACAAGTTAAAGTTAGGTTAAGCCCGGCGCCATAGAGCCTGCCGTCTTTTATTTACATCATGCAATAGCCTGGGGGATGGGAGGGGAGGGTTGGGTTTCAAAATAATAACAAGTTACAGTTAGGTTAAGCCCGGCGCCATACTGTCTGTCTTTTGTTCACATCATGTAATAGCCCGGGGGAATGGAGGGGGTTGTTTCAAAATAATAACAAGTTAAAATTAGGTTTAGCCTGGCGCCATACCGTCTGGGCCATTGTTTATATCACGTGATCGCCTGGGGGCAAGGGGAAGGAGGGGAAGATTAGGTTTGTTTACGTTGACGTCACTTCCCGGTCCTAAAGTGAACCCTTTACTACTACTGTCCGAAACACGTAGAGTTTCTTTCCAAAATAAATTTGAGAAATTAGTGCTTCCAGTAGGTTTTATTGCAAGAAATTATATTTTTAAATTAACCGCTTTATCATTAACCAGAAAACCAAAATTCCACAGCCCTTATTTCAAGTCACACGTTTTTAGCGTTATAGAGTCCTTATTTCTTTGTCACTCTAATCGCACTGAAAGTACTGAAAACTGAGGAAAGGAAGATAAAGGAAACATAGGGAGAGAAAAGGACATAAAGAAAACAGACGAGCAAACAATTGGAAATTGTCAGTTCTTGAGAAAACAGGAGAGATAAGTTCACATTAACGCCATTGTAAATTCGTGACGATTTAGATGTTATTAAACGCAGTTATTTTGGTCGCTATAAATAACACGAACATCACGTTTAGCTGTATTTGGAAATACAGATTTAACAAAGTGTAAGTCCGTTTTTGTTTTCAACTGAATCAACCAACAAAATGCAGCAACCTCTCAACTTTGTTACTTGTTTAAATACAGCTCGACATGTTTCGGGCATTCCCATGCCCATCATCAAGAGCTACAATAACTGCAGTAGCAGCCTCTGGTTAACCGTTGGAGCTTGTTGATAGCAGTGTTGTTGGTCTGGTCGGGTCGGTCAAACGACCCGACCACGACCAACAGAATTGCTACCACCAAGCTCCAACGATAAACCAGAGGCTGCTACTGGAGTTATTGTAGCTCCTGATGGTGGGCATGAGAATGCTCGAAATTACTACTGCATTTGTTGTAGCTCGTGATGATGGGCATGAGGATGCCCGAAACATGTTGAGCTGTAATTATACAAGTAATAAATTAGAGGGGTTGCTGCATCTTGTTGGTTGATTTAGTTGTATGATGATGCACGGACTTGGAAACCATAAATATATGTGTCTAACTTCGTGTTGCGTTAAGACTTCAGAGAAGCCTGCATCTCACACAGTTCTAGCCCGAAGGTTTACTGCTCACAACTCTTATGTAAATGGCTGTGCAATAACAATCGAAGAACAAGGGAATTCAATAATCATCATCCTGTTGGTTGTTGTTACGCAATCCGAAATCTCCGTCCTTCTTGTTTCTATTCTTTCATTTCTCTTACGCTCGTTAAAACAAATTCTGTTGGAAATCTCCCGCTTTCAATTATCCTGCGGTCTCCCAATAATTATTTTCCTGCTGTCATTCATATGAAATGCCGTAGAAGTTACACTACCAACCTGTGGGCCCCGGAACCCCATAGGAGGAGGGGAGGCTATTTCAGGGGCTCTTCTTCTTCAAATAGGTTTTCTGCCAACTTTCATTCCGCAGCCATCACTTGTTTTCCCTTAGTAACCACGAGGCCTGGAGCCAGTTTTCAGACATTTGTTTCGTACCGTAACGAATAAAACATGAATTTCTTTGCTTCAATCATTGATTACGTAACAGAATTTTTGAAATTTACTTCCAGAATTAATGGAGCTTAGAAGTACAACTATCAATATGAGGATTCCACGAAAACTGTATAAGTTAAGACGGGGTGCTTCTGCTAGAAGAGTGTGGTAAGAACTGCTCTAATGTAGTTGACATATCTGAGAGCTAGAAGCGCGTACTCATTTTGTTCACCGCTGCAGGTATCTCAAACTGCACAAGAAAGCCTACTCTGTGCCCTTGAAATTTAACTCCCACATATTAACATTTTGTCTATATAACTCTGTAGGTCTGCATGTTACACAAAAATGATGGGGGATCACAGGCAAATTGATGTAATCCCCTAACTTGGATGGGACTAGGTTTTATTAGAGATACTATGTAGGACATAAATATACAAGTAGCGTGAAGGTTTCGTAACACTGATATACTGATAAACGGTAGTAACTGCCACAAGTCAGTAAATACTGACAGTGCGCTCTATGAGGGTGTAGTACTCGAAGACAAATAACTGATCAAACTCACACTTGACTATAGATAGTCTATATATATTGTGAACTAATGGAAATAATATTATAATACAGATATGAAGGGGATGATTGATTATACATATGAAACAAGAAAGATAAAATTATCTTGTTCTTGTATAAACCCGAATAAATATGAATTTAGAATTTAGTTCAGATCGTCAGAATTATATTACAAAAGTGTTTCACTCGAATTAATTTGGAATACAGAAAATTATCTCAGTCAATTCGGCTTACCTTGTAGTATGAAGAAGGGATGCCACATCGTAATCAATATCGAACTTTTTATAATAATTATCATTTTCAGTCTAGTAGATGCGTAGTGACCGGCGAACAGCGGTTCGTTCGAGTGAATTTCACTTCAGAAAAAGGCAGGTGTTTATATTAGAGCAGAATGATGCAGTAAACATGTTTTACATTATAGCGAGTCGGTCGTCTCACAGTTGAGGTTAAACTCTTTGAAAAAATGAGGAACTGACAAATATGCGCTGTGTAGCAACTGTGAGCGATCGTTCTTTTCACAATGAGGAATGGAAATAAAATGAAATCTAACTGTAACTGTTCTGATATACAAAACCAAAAATTACCAAAATTAATATGTAAAATCTAACATACAGTGATGTACATTTTACATTCATTACAATGGCCGTGGTGAGAATAAGATTTGGGGTGGAAAGCTATATACAGCAAATCTTACAAATCATAGAAAATATAATACTGTATGAATGTAGAAATGGGGTTAGTGAGTATATACTACAAACTATAAAAGTAAGAAGAAACATAAATAAACAAAATTCTACACAGTAAATGAAAAAAAGTTTAAATTAAAGGGCATTTTTCATTCTTAGTGACTCCGTTAAGGAATAGTTGTGTAATACATATTAGCAGATTGTATGTCACGGGTGTGTTCAGCAACACGTGAGCTCGGTTGGTGTACAAAGTATGCCTTGCGAGCGCTGGTAAGTTGCGTGGAATTTGCAGCGTTCGCAGTAATCAGAGATGTGTTCCCATGGCCACTGTGATATAAAGGTGCAGTGCGGCGGCATTAGTTCGCGTGCTGTAAGTAGGAAGAAAAGATGACCTTCTGTTCTCTGTCTCTCGGCCGTCGTCCCGGTGTTCGACGTTGTCGTGGAGGAGATGGAGTGGAGTCGACGTACGCTGCGTTGTGTGGACTTGTAGCGGCGCATCATAGATTGTTGAGGTATTGTCGCATTAGGAAATATAAAAATCATAATAACAAAATAGCAGAAATTAGAATGATAATGACTGTGTGCCAGCGTATTTCAGTTTGTAGTCATCCTGAAGTTTGCTGTACGTATAGTAAGGAATCAACATCCAGTGAATGTAGAGGTTTTGCAAGACGAGAATTCAAGTCATGTGGGGTTTGAAGTGCTGGTGGAGTTATTTGTTCTACTTGATGGAACTCGTGATCGGTTACAACGGAAAATTTATCAGACAGGAAGATGCGTGGTGTATCGAGTTCCGTCTCTGTAGACCCGTGTAGTGTAGGATATATACGCAAGTCTTCTGTAGACACATGGCAGGCTGACGCGATGAATAGCAGTCCGGCATTCACGAGTACTTGTGTGCGGGAAGGACCGGCTTCGTTCCCCGGCAGCGTTATGTCAGTTGCCGTGGCGCTGGGAAGTGATATACCCAGACGTTCCCGTATCATATCATCGTTGATTGTTGATAGTTGAAAAGTAAATTTCTCTTACACAGATGTTGGCGGTTTGGAATCTGGAAGAATACGCTAGGGGCGCAGGTAAGTCTTTGTGTGTTAAATATTGCTGAATTAAATGGGAATACAGTTATGTTACTTCTAACGCATTTCCTGTAGTCTTTCTCTGTGAAAGGTATACAGCTGTGTTGACTAACTTGTATTGCCAAATACGGGTAGTCAATAGCATACGGAACAAATGTGTCTAAAGATATTGCTCAGGCAAGATAATTATTTCATATAGTGCGAAGTGGTGATCTGCGGACTTGAGGGAAATATGTGGGATGAGCTTCATGCAGTGAGAATGGCAACAACGTTCACTTTAGACAATTTATAATTCTCAAGTACATCTTCGGTTCTAGTACCGGCTATCATTTCGTACCCCTCTCGCAAATGAAGTGTTATATTTCTCAGTATACTCTGAAGTGAACAGGGGCTAATTAACTTCATTGATAAGCCTCCTGAAATGGCAAGTTGTATAGCATCAAAGATTTTATCTAGCTATTGGGTTAATTGCAATAAAGTAAATTCCATCTGTCTGATAACTGTGTATGATGTGCTTTGTCCCAAAATGATAAGATTAAACCAAAATAGGTCTCAGGTAATTTCCTAATATTTATCATGGGATTGAATTATAATATCTTTCACGATGCTAGAAAGATTCGCAATACTCTCTGTGTTAAGTGACGTCGTACCAGCTACTTTATTTACATATGTTGACTGATTTGCTAAAGAATGAACTATATCTGAATTTCTGTTCTGTAAATCATCAAGTACATCATGTAGTTTATAAACATCTTAGTGCTGTACCGAAAATAGTCTTTAAAATGTTACAACCTAGATTAAGCAAACCTCGTCGGGTATCTGGTCGGGGTAAAATCTGATAAAGGTTTTGCAGTTTATCTTATATAATTTGTACAAACAATTCAATCTGTTTGACTACAGAAACTGACGTAAATTCTTTTCTCTGTTGTTCCACAGCAAGGAGGTCTGACTACTGTAGAAAGTACTTCATCATACGCACTCAGGTTTACATTTACTGAGACGCGCCATTGATTGTGTTGAAAGGATAACATCCCTCTCCTGCATAAATATGACAATGTGATTAAGTGGTCGAACATGTAATTCTGCTAACACGACAAGTAGCAAACACCCTGTAACATACAAAGTCGCATACAGTTGACACACATATATTGAAGGTTTTCAGCGTCTTGAGACAGGGCCTTTCCGCGTAACCTAGTGAGCGGTGGTGTGTCTTGGAAGTCTGAAGTTTCCGCCTAGACCGGGGCGTGTTGTGGAGGGTGATAGCTGGGGTCGTTTTTGTCTGAAATTGGAATATCAGTAGGCAGATGTGCGATGTCAGGAGTCTCTGGGTTGTGGTCAACTAGGGATTTGCGTTCGGTTCTAACTTCCGAGTTTTCTTGGCACACTAGTGGGTATGGTCCAATTTTAAAATATCCTGTGAATTCCAGTTTGCGTTCTGTTGTTTTGCTAGTTTCCTGGCCGCATTTTTGTCGGGTTTTGCCTCATGTTGGGCTTCCATAATTCAGAAGTAAATGACTTCTTAAGACGGTTAACGCGCACAACTTGACTTTTTCCCTTTAAATGCTTTATCACATAATTCAGTTCAGAAATTATCTTAGTAACCTGATAAGGGCCTGCCCATGATTCTTCAAACTTTCGGGACAAACCTGCTTTAAGGGCAGGGTTATACAGGTAAACCAAATCTTGTACTTTATACTCACGTGGTTAAGTTTTACGATCATAAAGTCGTTTATTGTTCCGACGTGACTTCCTAGTGGCTTCTGCTGCTAGCTTGTAAGCTAATCTCAGATTCGATTTCTAGTTTTCCAAGCGTATTTCGTCGTCGGTGTTTTCTTTAGGGAGGCAAGCGTTTGAATTGTCAGTACTGGGCAGAACCATTTCCCTCCCTACAACAAGTAAAATGGTCCGTAGCCCGTGGTTGTGTGAGTGGTGGCTCGATAGGACATGAGATAAAAAGACACAAGTTCATCCCAATTTTAAGGGTAGAATTTACATAATGCGAGAGGCCCTAATGGAGGGAACGGTGGAACCTTTCAACCATCCCATTCGAGGACGCATGATACCTGGAAGTACGCACCCTGCGGGAACCTAATATTTTGCACGTTCTTTGGAAGAAAGATGACATAAATTCTCTCCCTCTTTCCGTGATCAGGGTCGAACCTGAACCACGACGAGTAACGATTTGGCTTGAGAACAACCTCGCACATGTTTTGGCAGTATGATCGGAAATGGGAACCGCTTCCACATACTTTGTGAGGAGATCGATAAAAGTGAGGAGGTACTTGTTTCCTCGCGACGTTGTTGTGTAGGCGCCGGTAATATCCATCGAAGTATTTTCGAAGGGAATTTTGGGCTTCAGTACGTCGCCAAGTGGGGCAATCATTTCCCAGTCCTCTTTCCTTCTCTGGCAAGGGTCGCACCTCTTTATGTACTGCTCTGTTTTCCTCATTTTAGGCCACGAGTAATTTAGTGAAATTAGGCTGTACGTTCGCTTAATTCCAGGATGTGCCACGTACTTTGGATCGTGGTTTTCTCTAATAACATCTTGGATTAAAGTCTGCGGGACCACTAGCTGATGTTTGCAGTTTTGCTGACGTCTGTACATGACTCATCGTATCCATGAAGAATTCACTCTTACTGTGATAAGTCCCTGGGTTTTGTCTGCGACAGAAAGCATCCTTTCTTTGTTCCTGTTGGACACTATCGACTTGGGGGTTCTGGTTTCGTGATGGCTCCCACGTGCCGGCTCAGAGCGTCTACGTGGCCTATCGTAGACCCTTCTCTGTGCTCCACTAGAAAGTCCAATTCCGACAGTTTTAGAGAGGTGACTGTTGTGGTCAGCAAATTTCCGCAAGTAGGTTAACGCTGCATGGTCTGTCCTAACTAGGAAACCCTTACCATAGAGGTAACAGCGAATGTACCTTGTCGCCCACAACAAGGCTAACATTTCTTGTTCCGAAACTGTACAATTTTCTTCCGCTGTGTTAAGCTTCCTACTGCGTATGCGATCGGCTGTTATTTTCCGTCTTGTACTTGCGACAGGATGGCGGCAATGACCACTTTAGAGGCATCAGTAGTTAGTATGAAGGGCAATTCAATATTAGAGTAGGTCAGTACGGGTGTGGTACACAACCTATCCTTCATACTCTAGATAGCCGGTTGCTGCTGCGGGCCCCATGTAAACTGACGGTCCTTCCTAGTTAGAGCCGTCAAGGGTTTATCATTTTCTGCAAAATGTGGCAAGAGCCTTCTGTAAAATGAAGCTAAACCGAAGAATGTCCTGAAGTCCTTGAGGTTTCGGAGGAGCGGATACTGTCTGACGGCCGTCACTTTGTCACGGAGGCGGAGACGCCTCTTTCTGACAACACATAGCCTAGATAGCGCACCTCAGTTTGGGCAATTACACATTTCCCAGGTTGAAACTGTAAATTCGCATCATCGAGCGTACGTAATATATCCTCTAATCGCTGAGCGTTCTCCTCAGCAGTGTTTGAGAAAACAATCAAATCATCAAGAATATCCAGCACTGGGTAACTATGAGGTTTCTCAAAACAACATCTATTAACCTTTGGAAGTTAGAAGGAGAGTTGGATAATCCAAAATGGAGGTGTTAAAAGTAGTAGTACCCTGAAGGGAAAGTGAACCCTGTCCGTTCCCGGTGTTCCCCTTTTAAGGGTACCTCCCAGAATCCGCTTTGGCCGTCGAGTGTCGTGATGTACCTGGATCCGTATTAGATGCTGTAGCCTCTTCGAAGAGGGATAACGGATAAGTGTCAAATTTCGTCACCGAATTTAGTGCTCTGAAGTCTACTCAGAACCTGTATTTAGGAGTACCATCTGGGATTTTCTTGGGTACCAAGGAGGCGGTTGCTGACCAGGGGGAATTGTTCGGCCTTTTGACACCTTTGACGAGCATTTTCTCCACTTGTGCTTGCATTTCTTGCCTCAGGGCCTACGATGTTCTGTACTGGGGGCGCCTAATGGGTCGTGCGTCGCCCATTGGTATCTCATGTTCAATGACTTTAGTCCCCTTGAAAGCATTTGTCTCCTCATCGTGGAAGACATGGGCATACTTTAGTAGTGCCGGTTCAATAAGCTCTTTGTCTTCCTTATTTAAATGGTCTAATTTTCCATTCAGTAGATTGCGATATAATGCTTCGTTTTTCTTTTTCCTGTGAGGCTTAAGTGGAGACTCAAAATTAAGTTCTTTTCCATTATTTATCCTGTCTATTAGCGGCTTCGACACTTCTTCCGCTATACCAAGGACGATTGCCTTGGGGACGGTCAGTGTCTGGTCACTGAAGTTAGCCAGCATGACGTACGTGCACGTGTTAGGCTATCTGGCAGCCATATGGTCTGCCTGTGACGTCACGGGTGGCTGCTGACCGTGGTTACCTTCTACACGTGTAAGTGCGCGTGCAGGGAGAACTCCTTCTATGGGGATGTTCGCGGGCTCTATGCACACTAGGGGGTGGTTCCTGTTCCTGTTCTAATTCTAGTTTGCCCATCACCCTTTGTTGGCTCTTTGGTGCCATGGTGGTTTTCACTGGATTTCACTAGCCAAGCTCTAACTGGGGTAGAGGTTCCCTCGCGCAGGGAATCAGCTGGGACTTGCTTGTCTATACACCGAGCCTCCAGTTGGATGGGTGGAGAGCTGTATCCCTCTTTACCTTCCATAAAGACCGTGAGTGCAGTGCTTTCTTTGAGCGTCCTGCCATTCGCTTAGGGCACTTTTCCAATGTCTGTGACATTCTGTTGCACTCGAGATCCACTATGGCCCCGGACTCTTTAAAGAAGTCCGTCCCTAGGAGGCCTGCCGCTTCAGTGGGGACAGAACACACCAAAACTGGTGATTGAATTTGCGCCCACCCAACACAAGGAGACGGCCTGTCGTCCTTTAACGTCTAGGGTTTCTCCCGTTACTCCATATGGTCTCATATCACACAGGATCACTTTACTTTTCGATATGCCTGGTTGCAATATCGAAATGTTGGAGCCGGTGTCAATAATCAAGGCCCTAACTTTTCCTTCTATACGCACAGGAATGGAGGGATTACCGCGCTCCAACGCGACCGTAACTGCACGCCTAATGACAGCATTTACTGTGGCTGCAGGGTGGAAGAAAGCTGTCTTCCTTCACGCCCATCTGCCGTTTCCCGAACTATCTGACTCCTTCCTAGAATCCTGTTTAGTTTGCGACAGGGGGGTTTCGCCTGGAGAACCGAAACGTCTTGACCGCTCGGTCTTGTTATTTCTCCTGGGCTGTTGGGAGCTGCTTTGTCCCCTTTTTGACCTGGTAGGACACTCCCTAGTGAAGTGCCCTATACCTTCGCATTCGTAAAAACTTAAGGCGGCCTCGGTCCGCGCCTTCCTAGTGCTCGAGGCTTTTGTCCTGTTGGCACTCCGTGGAACTTCCGTGCGTCGACCCTCTGCTTGGCTGGCCGTACGTGTAGCGCCCGTGTGTCGCCACTTATCGCTGTCGCTGCACGTTCTACTGTCGTGGCGCGCATAGAAGCTATTATTAAACTTCTCCTGTCTCTCGGCTCCTTGCACCGAAACTGCAATTTTTAAAGCTTTGTCTACTGAAACCGGGGATGCAAAACGAACCTGTCTGCTTGAAACACAGTTCAAACCAGCCACGAAACTTGCTAAAAGCATACGTTTCGCATTTTCTCGATGTACTGCCTGAACTACTGGGTCGTCAGCCTGGCACGTAATCCTCTGAGCTAACGTCCTACACATGTCTGCAAATTCTTGCGGGTTTTCGTTTTTGCTTTGCCGGGCCATCTGTAGCCCCGAGTAATGATCGTGGTCCGTACGGACGTCCTTGTACCGTGTCCTGAGCACCTCTTTAAAAGTATTCCACGATGCGTCTCGCGTGTGGAGTTCTGTGCATCCCTAATAAAATAGTCGAGCAGACCCTTCTAATTTTAAAGCTGCTATCTCGAACGTATTTTTTGTTCCTACCTTCCAATTCGTGCAGAAGCTTCAAGGGTTGAAATAAATTCATGTAAAGAATTCGTCGACTCCGAACCTGACCACCTCGGGACAGTCGAGATTAATGAAATATCTTTGTGAACTGTCGGTGCTCCTAAGGACATCCACTCTCTGTCTTTGAATCTCTAATTCTTACTTTCCTATTTATTGCTATAGCTGTGCATGGGTCATCGTTTAACAATAGTCGAGTAAAGAAAAAATTGACAAAAAACCACAAAATAAAAGGGGAAAAAATTTGCTCTGGTCATGGTTTAATTTCGGTTACGTATCTATTCCTTCAATCCACCGTAAAAATATATTGTAACCACTTAATTACAGGTAATGTACTACCACACTTGCGTACACTTAATTCGCGTCGATGCTAACCAGTCTGATAAACCGCACCGCCGCTAACCGATTTTGTTAAATCCCATCGCTTCCAACCATTTGTAATTCCCCAACTTAGAAGGGACTAGCTTTTACTAGAGGTACTCTGTAGGACATAAATAAACAAGTAGCGTGAGGGTTTCGTAACACTGATATACTGATAAACGGTAGTAACTGCCACAAGCCAGTAAATAGTGACAGTGCGCTCTATGAGGGTGTAGTACTCGAAGACAAGTAACTGATCAAACTCACACTTGACTATAGATAGTCTATATATATTGTGAACTAATGGAAATAATATTATAATAAAGATATGAAGGGGATGATTGATTATACATATGAAACAAGAAAGATAAAATTATCTTGCTCTTGTATAAACCCGAATAAATATGAATTCAGAATTTGGTTCAGATCATCAGAATTATATTACGAAAGTGTTTCACTCGAATTAATTTGGAATACAGAAAATTATCTCAGTCAGTTCGGCTTACCTTGTAGTATGAAGAAGGGATGCCACATCGTAATCAATATCGAACTTTGTATAATAATTTTCGTTTTCAGTCTTGTAGATGCGTAGTGACCGGCGAACAGCGGTTCCTTCGAGTGAATTTCACGTCAGCAAAAGGCAGGTGTTTATATTAGAGCAGAATGGTGCAGTAAACATATTTTACATTATAGCGAGTCGGTCGTCTCACAGTTGAGGTTAAACTCTTTGAAAAAATGAGGAACTGACAAATATGCACTGAGTAGTAACTGTGAGCGATCGTTCGTTTCACAATGAGGAATTGAAATAAAATGAAATCTAACTGTAACTGTTCTGATATACAAAACAAAAAATTACCAAAATTAATACGTAAAATCTAACATACAATGATGTACATTCTACATTCATTACGTCGACTTCTACCATCATTTGCGCCTTTCTGAGATACAAACGCACATTAATAACCCGACACCAAGGAAAATAAAGAGGTCCATACAAACGCCAAAAATGTAATGTTGGAAATAAGACTGGACAATTACACCGATCTACAAAATTTCACTTTTTGCGCCTAGCAGAAACGAAATATGCCAATTCTTATGTAAATTGAGGTGTTGGACACGAAAAGCACAATAAAAATGCTTCATTGGCTATGGTTTTCAAGCTATCGTCTCTTACCTGTACTACGTCATAAGTCGACGGCTGCGTGTAGCCCTAGTGCAATCGGGCCTTCTTCGCCTGCC
>Ga0268261_10001369_pt1 | contig 16640 bp, 11 predicted proteins | sample TergutNc150P1_FD_190353 | JGI IMG/M metagenome (GOLD analysis project Ga0268261, IMG submission 190353) | Nasutitermes corniger P1 segment gut microbial community from laboratory colony in Florida, USA - Nc150 P1 (SPAdes) (version 2) | ecosystem: Host-associated > Arthropoda: Insects >...
CTTGCGTGCGAGATAGACACTGATCACCATACACTTCTGTCAACAAATTGTAAGTTTCTGTGGCAGATTTTCCAAGTTTTGTGAGGAATTTGATGTTAACACGTTGTTCTACATTAGCACTCAGCATTATTCCGACGGAGCTCAGACACACGATCCGCTTCTAACAAAGGTCATGGCCAGACTAACCGATGCGCATGAATGAACCTTTGTATGACGGTAGAGGGAAGTCCACGGGTCAATGCCCTACCCTCCTCCTCGTCATCGACGTGGCCGGAAATGAGTAATAAAAGCAATCCGGTTTCTTTATTGCCACACCATGTATTCTTGTCTAACATAACAGGTGCCTGAACAGAACTGGTACTTTTTAAAATGGTATATATATATATATATATATATATATATATATATATATATATATATATATATATATATATATATATATGCTGTGTAAATATGTGCTTTTTTGTGGCATTAGTGGTATTTTTTTGTATATGATGTATGGAAAGAGGACATACATATGTTTATGTAATATTCACTTGCACTCACTATAGGTTATGTTTTTGTGAAGGAGTGGTGTGTGTGTGTGTGTGTGTGTATATATGTGTGCATGTGCAGTAGTATATTGTATTTATTTGAGTATGAATTGTAAGTGAACCATGAGACTTGTTATTTGTAAAATAACATTTAAGTTTGAATCAAATGTATCATGTGATCACTGCAAGATGCTTAGATTGGTATTGGCTTCTGTACCTGCTTCTCCCTTACTCCAGTCAGTTATGCTGGGTTCTGTGCATTAGAATATTGTTTACATGCCTCCATGATTCTTGTTAAGTAATTAACTTAATGAAGCTGAGTCCTAAATGAGAAGCAAGTACAGGAATTCCTTGGCTAGTGAAGGTCTCCATATTATGTGGTACTCACAGGCTTATTTCTGTGTTAAGAGGAGCCCACCACTGATTGCTATCGTGGCCCAGATGAATCTCTTCACACCTTTACATCCAGCTTCTTGAATATCCATTTTTATTATCCTTCTGTCTATGCCTGCTCATCCACATGGCCTCTTCTCTTTCAGTGTTTCTACTAAAACCCCACAGCGTTTTCTCTTTTCTTCTCCCCTGGCATGCATCATACCGCATTCATCTCTTTCTTATTGGTATTGTCATCATAAAGTTTGGCATTGAATGCAAATCATGAAGCCCTGCAGGCGATCATTGCGAACATGGATGCAGGCCATCTGCAACCTGATGAGTTACTGTGTCTTTTCACATGTAACAGTAATGGATGAGTAGGGGTTGATGAAGCCTGGTAGAATCCCTGCTAAATTTCAGCAGGTGAATTCAATTGTGGTCCGAACTAAATAAGATTAACTACCACTTTACCTGAATGGCTGGGTAATATGTCATTTATTCTGAATAATGTGAAAGTGTTTGGGAAGATATTTGGTCACCGGAGAGATGAGGTGAATGTTATATCATGGCTAAACTGTAAAGATGGCTGTTTTGTTAAATGGTGTAAGGTTTGTTCTAATGGTGTGATGGTGATGCAGTATGTACACCATGTGAACTGGGGCTGTGTTGTATGTTGGAGGAGGAGTTTGGGACATGGTGATGTGACAGTGATCAGAGAGCGCTGATGAGTGTTCCTTCCACTTGCATCCGAGAGGAGTTTTTTTTAATGAGTGATGATGGTTTATGACATTGATTTGTGTCTTTGAATTTCCATACAGGCCTACTGCTTAAACCTGGCTGGTGTAAATGTGACGTATGTAAGCGGGTGGTGGTTTGTTTATGGCTCTCAAGCTTGTCTAGCTATCATTGCCATTCAGATGCCAGGTTTCAGTGGTTTTGTTGTAAAGGCAAAAGATTTAGTATCAGGTGAATTCTGTTTTGTGTCTAATGTATTTGACCAGGGAACTTTAGGATTAAGAGTTAATGCTTTGTGAATTACAACTTTATACTGCCTTCAAATGCGGTGGTGCGGGTGGTTGAGGCACTATGCTACGAGCCGGAAGGTCGCAGGTTTGATTCCTGTTGTTGTCATTGGAATTTTTCATTGACATAATCCTTCCAGCTGCACTATGGCTTTGGGAGTCAACTCAGCCTCTAACAGAAATGAGTACCAGGAATATTTTGTGGGGGGTAAAGGCAGCTGGTGCAGAGGGCTGACAGCCTTACCAACTTCATGTGCTGTCTGTCTTGAAATCTGGGAGCCTCAACCTCCTGGAACTCTCAGGGCCTGTCCAGGCTTGTAATGGGATTGCTTTACCTTTTTACTGCCTTCAAAAGTGATGAAATGCTGTGTAATTTACATCATATTTTGAAATGTATTTATGTATGGTGTGTTTAATTTGTGTATGTAAAGATGGAAAAGAGAATTTGCAATGAAAAGGAAGGAAGAGTTGTCCCTCTACATGCTGTGAATGCGTGTGGGGGGAGTGGTTGTATAGCTCCACTCATTCTTCACCTTGGCAGTAGATGGTGGTGACTGGTGAGCCCTATGCGCCAGCCACATTGCCCCAGGGAAAGAGCCCCCAGTACCCTTGAATAGGAGGCAAGTTGCTCCCAGATCTGGTCTGAATGTTTTGGAAAATCGATAACTCTCTTGCCTTTGTCAGGATTTGAACCCCATATGGTCCAGCCTGTAGCATAGACGCTGTACTGACTGTGCTGACCTGGCTTTGTCATATTCTGCAATTTTTGAACATAATAGAAATGGAACCCTTATGTCTGTGTTCATTTCTGTTGAACAAGAAGTACCACACAAGTTGTATAGATATTGTATTGAGACTATTTTTTCTGCCTCCTGGTTTTAACAGTGAAGAGACATAAAAGAGGGATAGGGATGGGGCAAGAAGGCCCAGGAAATCTGCATATAGGACTGAAGCTTCAGTGTCAAAGGGCACAACAAAACAAATGGCATAAGAGAAGATACAGAGCCACTAAATCGAAAAAAGAAATGGCGAGGGAAAAAGAACATAAGTTGTTTGTGAGAAAGCTTTGATCTACCCTAACAAGTGAAGAAATGGAAAAGTGGTTGGAGGAGGAACAGGCTGCTTAAACAAAGTTTTGGAGGAATAGTAATGCAGCTAAAGATAAGTGTTTAGTTATAAGATGGTGATGACGTGGTGCTGGAGATAATGGATAGGACTGACTTTTGGGATTATGTGGTGTCTGTGAATGAAAGACGGGAGGAACAAAGTAGGGTGCATGAACATGTCCCAGTACCTCACACACACACACACACACACACACAAGATACAAAGAAAACGTACATAATGTTGGTGAACCATGTGAATTGAAGAGACTATGAAAGACAGGTGAAAAACTAAGAGTCAGGTGTTTATTTTTTGTACAAATTAAAGATGTTCAAAAGATCCTAAAACCAAAACTTTTGAATGCTCAAAGAAGGAAACAGGTTTGTAGGATAGCGTGTGAGGAAAATCCACAACAGCTATCTAATGGATCCTTGCTGTATTGTACTCCTTCGTTCTGTGTCATGTGTTTGACAAATGCAGTGATTTATGTTGAATAATTGATTTTATGTAATATAGCTGTGAAGGAGATTTGTCCCATCACAATAATTATCATGATGTTCATTTTATAGAAATTTCTGTAAGTATAAAACAGTTACTTGGGTGGAAAATGATTAGTGTAAAATTTTTGCACACACATCTCATGTATTGGTTGTCAGAACTTATGTATGTACCTAAGCAGGAAGTACATAGTAATAGCATCTACTTATTGTTAAATCTTCCTTAGGTGTATGAATATTGGTTTTCTGAATATGTTTTCTTGTCAGACTGCATGTCAGTATTCATACAACGTACATACTTTTTTTATCTGACTTCATGTAACATTTCATTAGTGTTGGAAATGAATTCTCCAAATTTTTCTTTTCTAAATTTTGTCAAAAACAGTTTGATTTATTACCATATTTCTTGAATATTTGAACTTTGCCACATCTTCAAGAGATCTATTATCTGATTTTATACGACAAAAATGATTTTGTCTAGTTCTCTTGGAATGTGACATGAAAATTTGCCCAAATCTTGCTTTGCATTTACTTGTAGACTGTCCTTATTACTGATGAGTAGACGTCTGCATAGGCCATAATTTTGGAATTTGGATCTTAAAATCATTTGACCCAGCCCTGTCCGAGTCAAAAGTTCATTTGAAGTTTGTTACCCATACCCATTCAGAGCCTGAATTCCTTCTATTCTAGCCTGAATGCAAGCAATTCACAATCTGCCCTTGCTGCTGTGCATTAATACATGTTTTTTTTTTTTTTTTTTTTTTTTTTTTTTTTTTTTTTTTTTTTTTTTTTTTTTTTTTTTTTTTTTTACTTTCTGTTTTCACAATAAAACTTATATGTACAAACATTTTATTATATGTCAAAATGTCTCCATTGGGCGTTGATAGTCAAAAGTTGGCAGGGCATCTATGCAGCGAGTGCTGTGGATGAATATAACATTTTTTTCAGCAGTTATTGTAGTTTTGCAGCACAAAGACATGATTGTAAAGTTACCCTGTGTGCCTGAACATCATGTCATGAAGACATGAGAAGATGTTCGGGTAAAGCATATGTATTCCTATTCTTGGCACTAGACTGAGGCAAGTGGTCATGTTGATGCTCCATTTGCCTTGCAATGGGGAAGTGTCCCTTTGTGTAGGAGAACTTGTTAACCCCCAGACTGGTTTTGTTTTGGTGTTAAAGAGAAATGTTTTTAGCTTTGCTGGGAATTGAACCCTGATACTGTGTCAGTAGCACTGCTACCAATTGTACTGTCCTGGTTCCATAATCAGAATTGTGATTTGGTAATCTAACTATTACCCTGCTGTCAGGTGAACAATGCTTTGGTGAGTTCACAGTGTGAATAAACTATATACTGAGGACTTTGAGCTGATGTTCACATAAGTAAGTAGTAGTGACACTAAGAGCAACCTTTAACTAACCTTCATAGAAAAGGATATTGGTCTCAAATAATTGTTTTGGTCTCGACAGTTGCGATGCTTGGTCAGAGTGCATGAAGGTGGATCCGCAGAGATGGGCACTTGAAACAGGACAGAGGACAAGCATTAAAAGAAGACGACGCCGACGTGGTAGACCACGAGTTTATAAAACAGAAGAGGAAACGGAAAGGCAAAAGGAACGAAACAAACTGCGCCAGAGAAGGTATCGTGCTTCAAAAACGTCTGAAGAACTACAAAGAGAAAGAGAACGTGACAGACTTCGCAAGAGAGAGTATCGGGCATCTCAGACTGAAGAAGAACTGCAGAGACAGAGGGAGCGTGATAAACTCCGAAAGAGGAAGTATCGGGCATCTCAGTCAGCAGAAGAACTGGCACAGCAAAGGATGCGTGACATGCTGTGCAAGAGGAGGTATCGTGCCTCCAAGCGGCTGGAGATTGAGAACTTTATGCAGTATTATGTACACGTGTAGAAAAATAACAGACAGCACAAACAGGCAGATGAGCTCAGAAAATGTTAGACTGGATCAAAAGAAAATCAGATGTTCTCATCCTTACTAAATGCAGTGAAATATTGTGTCAGTAGACAGTAAAACTCTTAGTGATTTGGAAACTATCCATAATCATTCGCAAGGACTGTCAGAGTTATATTCCCTATTGACATGATTAATCCCTTTAGAAAGTGGTTTCTTCGGCATCACAATTACACATAGCCCTTGTTTTATGCCTTTTTTGCTTTAATACCCCTTTCCAATATACACCACTGCTTATTCTATGCCCTCTCATTTTTGGTTTAACACCCTTTGGCTGGCAGCAATCTCCTACACTAGTCCATATTTATTCCTTTAGTTCTTATAGGAACATAATTTTTTTTGCACCTTTTTAATTTAGGGCCACTTTTTCAGAAACATAGCTGGGGTGTGAAATAAGGGCTTGTTGTATGTCAGATGAAGACACTTAAGACAGGTGATTGCCTTGTAATTCAGCGCCTTTAAATAGTAATCATCGGGAGCAAATTCCCAGTAACATTGAAGATCATGTAAATAATACTAACATAGAACAGGTAAAACGCTTTTGATTACTGTGGCTGTGATGTATCATACAACTGTACAGGGCATGTTAATAAACTGGATAAACTTAAATATTTGGTGCAATATCAAAAATGTCTTTGATAAATAAAATTGGGAGTCAAAGCAACATAAAATTGTGAAAGAAATGACAGTGCCAGTATTAGTACATGAGTGTAAAAACTTGGCTATGTAGAGGTCCTAAAAGAAAGATTAAAACAATGTTCATTAAATTTTAAGTTTTGTTTGTGGACACAGACTTTTTGACCACATGCATAACAATGCATTGTGTAGTTAACTGGAAATTATTACCATCAGTAACTAACTAACTCCACTGGAGCACAGCCCTTCTAATAGTTTTTGAGATAGTCAAAAAATTCCCCACATTTTATGTAACTCAAACATTTATTAATGCACGTACTAAAACCTGCCTCATATCCTTATCCTCAAACAGATTAATCCATTCCACACTCTCCCATTCTATTTCTTTTAAGATCCATCTTACTGTTACCCTCCCAATTTGGCCTTGGCGTTCCAAGTGGTCCCTTGCCTTCAGGTTTTCCCACGACACCCTGTATGCATTTTTTCGTATCCCCCTGGTGTTCCACATGCCCACCCCATGATATCCATTTGGTCACCCTAACACTGTTTGGTGGGGAGTAAAAAAAATCATGAAGCTACTCATTTTACAGTTTTCTCCAGCCTACTGTTACTGTAGCTCATAGCAATAATATGCATCGATAATTACCACAGTCATTTTTATTACCCTTTTTATAAGTAGGTATGATAACAGGCTCCTTCCACTCTTGAGGCAAGTCTTATGCCACACAGAAGTAATAAGTTTTGGGATCTCAGGATATATTCGACCTTCTGCATGAATCTTTTCTGCTGGATTTTGATAATGTACTGGTGATGTGTATCTTTACAACTTTTCAGTAGCCATCTCAACCTCAAAGGCATTGGGCTAAAGTAACTGGTGGTTCAGCTGTATGTATTGTAATCTGCCTCACAACATTATTCTCTTGTACATTCAGTAACTGGTCAAAGTGATTTGTCCACCTGTTCAAAATACTGTGGGAATCTGCAAGCTAATTGACCTTCTAACCCTTTGTTAAGTTCTAGGCTGGCAACCTTTTTAAAATTGATTTCTGCCTCTGTACAAGTCTCTAATGTTCTTGTTCTTCCTGTTTGTTTCAAGTTCATTAATTTCACATTTCAGGTATTCCCTATTTTTTTGCACCTAAAATGTCTACTTGTTTCACATCTTACATTATTCAGATTGTACTTGACTGACATCTATCAAGACATGATCAGGAGAGATCCAAGTGCATTTATGAATATTGCATTGTTGGCACATTGTGTTTGTGACAATTTGGTTTTTGGATGTGACAAAGTTTACCACCCTTAACATTTTGTCATTTCTATTTACATGTCAACTCTGGGTCCCAGTTCTTAGTTTAGCATTTAATTTAAACAGAATTTTTGTGTGGTACTCAGATAACTGAACACCTGCTCCAGTTCCTCATGGACACCATCTTTTGAATCATAACTTTTATTGTCAGTTAGGGCGTGTGCATTCAGAACATTAGTATCACAACTTGATCTCTTAGAAATATATATGTCTTCCTATCACCATGTTTTCAACTGTTTTCCTGTGTCATCTTTATAAATATCAGGATGATTCTGATATTTCACGTTCTCATGGCAGTGAATATTAAGACTGCACTAACCACCTGCCACATTACACAGCATCCCATCACTTAAGACTGCAGTGAGTATGGTATTGTTTTTGTAATATGTTGAAAGAAATAAAAAGTTCTACCAGTTGACTTTTTGCCAGTAAGAAGCATGGTTTGAGATTCTCACAGGTGAATACTGATATCACAGTCACATGGACTGTAATGCTGTGTACTTATAAAATCAGGTATTAGTGTTTTGGAGGAAGGTGGAGAAGCTGGTGGCCCCAAAACTGGAAGCTTTACTACACTACTTAACATTAAAAAATACAGTAATCTTATAAAACAAGTCCAGTAACAGGGCTGTTATCTTTTTGAGCCTATGAACAGGCCATGTTTGTCAGTATTCCATCCAGCACTGACATCATTCTCTACATGAAGAGGTTGCCAACTCCCCCTCAATTTAAACACTGTATATCACAAGCAGGTTGAAGATGATGTTTCAACACATGAGGAGTCCAACAGAAGAGGATGGTAAGAAAGTATCTTCCGATGTGAAGATACTGTCCTGAAATGTCAGTTAAGTTCCATCAGGATTTAATACTGGGAAGAATCATGATGATAACAAAGCACAAATGTAGTGTTGATCACAACAGAAATATGTGTTACAGTGGGGAACAGTGCGAAGGTTATGGTATTGAACCAGTGGTTTCAAAATCCTTTGAACTGCAGAACCTGCTTAGGCATGAAAAATTCTGACTGAATTCTGCATGGGGATAAAAGGAAAAGAACTTGGGCAGATAAAAGCAAGAAATGTCATTACTGCTTGTGAAATAACTGACTGAACATAGGAGTGTCACATGGACTGATGGTATCTGAAATGTAATGAGAGATCTAAAGCACTGCCACATGATATGTTATTGTTGTCTTGTTAATTTATGGTTCTGTTACTTTTACCTCGAGGTCATTACATTACAGTTGAGTGCTGTATGTAGGGTATATGATTTGTTAATTTTAGTTCAGATATTTGTAGGAAGGATTACATATGCCCTTAGATTTTTTAAATTTTTAGTGGGTAAGCACTATTGTAAGGCTCGTGATGAAAGTAGGATACCTGTTTCAGATGGGTCATGAATGGCAGTCTATCACTATGCCAGAACAGGAGTATTATATAAAATATCTTATTTTTGTGTAAGTGCATGTTGATGATTCAGTTATGTTTATATATGAGGGAAAAAGCTATAAAGTGACCATTTCTCTGTACAGAAAGAAACTGTTGTAGTGTGTACTTCCAATTCTAAGATCTGTGGTTCCTTTGTCACTAATTTCAGCATTCTTTGTAAATGTTTTACGTGCAAGACTCAGACTGAATGTTGAATGTAAACGAAACTTGAGAGATTTGAGGCTCTGAGAGTGGTGTTTATGAAAACTCAGGTCTTTTGGAATTTGAGTGGTGACAGCTGGTAAATGGTTACTGTCTTTCTGAAGTAGTTTGCTGCCGCCAACTTCAGAACCTATGTAACCGTGCCAGAAAAATGGTATATTATGAAGGAATTAAAAAAAAAAAATAACATACAAATTCTGATACCAAAAACTTCATTCTGATGTAGATGTGTACATGGCACATGGATAGCTCGTGGCACACTTTAAACCTCCATGTAGTCATATAGTCACATTTATATATTTTTCCACTGTGGCACGAACGCATGTATCCCAGCATAAAGAAATCAGTGTTAAGTTTTTGTAGCCAGGAGGTGACAGTTTGCTTCATGTCAGCAGCTGTTGCAAATACCTTGCCAGCCAGATACTTTGTGAGGGGCCCAAAGAGATGGAAATCATTGGGAGTGAGGTAGGGACTTTAGGGATGGTGGTCCATAACCTCCTAGCCATAACACCATAACCCATCACCAGTCCAGTTGGCAGTATGTGGCCCAGAATACCAAAGTCGTTACCACCAAATCCCATTACAAAGACTATCATAAGGGAGGCAACTGAGATCAAGTTTCATCCCAAGAACTGATATAAAAATGGAGGTACATGAGATCAAGTTCCATCCCAACAACGGGAACAGGGTGGATGGCTTTGTCATGAGCAGGTCATGGAAACATCCAATACACTTCCAGAAATAACAGACAAAGCCTTCCCATATGAATACACATCCTTGGCATTATTGCCAGTTTCAGGGTCACACATAGCCATGATCACATGTTTCCCTGTCACCTCATGTAACATCCCTTGACTGCTCCTAATGAACTGCATCTCAAACAACTTGTGCTCAATGTTCCAGTTCTTCTTACCCATTATGTCCTAAACTCCTCTTCCTTTCTGTGCTATCAGCTGTCTTGATCTTTTCTGTCGGTTTCACCTACGTGCCCTGCCTCTGCATGCCACCACTTCCACTGACACACTACTTTAATCACCCTTGTGTATAAATGTACCCATTTTTTCTGGCATGTCTGCTCGTCTTAGACTGCTTAAGCCCTGAAGATGGGATAGAATAGAGTAGTATTTGGGTTCGAGCCCTTCCGGACTCGGTGCACCTAGGCCTTAAGACTGGTCCTTTGTGCCCCGTATTCTGTACTAAATTAGAGGAGCCCTGTTCCTTTAGCAAAGTTCCAGATGTCGCCTATACTTAGTTTTCTAATATCCTCAGGTTCCAAAAAGAAGGAACCCAGATATGTATATCTGAGTGAAGCCAAGGCCTCACACTCACAAAATGTGGACTGAAGTTTCCTCCTCAGTACCACATTTCCTAAAACCATGTCCTCTGGGTCAAAAAAGGAACCCAGATATGCTACCCTTTTCCCTCAGAGAGTCCCGGCAAGCGAATCCTCTCCAGGTTCCCAAACAGGGCCCCTATGGAGAGAAATACCCACTTACAGGGCATTTTCACCTTTCACTTAATATATCTCTTTTTATCTTTCCCTCAGAGTCCCCGGTAAGGGAGCCCCCTCCATGTTCCCTAACAGGGTCCCCATGGGCAGCGATACTCTGTCTCCAGAGCCACTGGTCTACTTTTCATTAATTCATTCATTCATGTATGTCTGCCAGAGTTCCCAAAGAAGCCCTCCTACATACATATGGGGAAAAACATAAGGTCACCATCCACGGAGCCCAACGCAGACGGAAGGCCTACATACAGTGGGGTGCGGCCTGGTTCCCCAAGGGGATCATTACAACACTGCTATTTCTACCCCAGTGCCATGCGGCCTTTGGCACGATACCTTCCACCTTGACTTGGGTAGACCAGAGCCCCGTTAGCCAGCATGTGTTGTGGCAACCCCCATCAGGGTATACCCTCCACAACTGTTACTGCCTCCCACGTGACCCAGGGTAGAGTAGAGTATGAATCTGCGATATCCCATGGTATGGAGGAGGGGATGGATTTATGGGAGGCCCTGAAGATGGAAGTAGCAGGCTTATCTGAAACATCAGCAACTATATACCAAACAATGTGGAATCATATTCAGGAGATATGAATCGTCATTAACTAAGCTTGGTTATTCTACAAGGCAACACAGACTGAAGGTCAGTAATTATTCAGTACACTGTGAAATATAATTATCATAAACTAAAATACCATCTCTTTATCCAGGACCAAACATGTTTTGACCCATTTATCGAGTTATGGCAGGAGCATGTGAAGTCTTGATTACAGTTTTTTTTTTTTACAAGGTTTGAAATGTGACATTCAGTACGTAAAATAAGAACACCACATACAAGTATACATATTGAGGAAGCACACAGTATAGAAAATTATGCTAAAAACAGAAATAGTAGATGTGCCTGACTCAGTGGTTAAATAAGTCTGAGCAAAGGAAAGTGATCAGTGCAAAGGAGGAACAGATCTAATAAGCAATAAAATATAATTCAAAATTAAGACAGTTTTAAAATAAAACTTTACGACGTATGGTATAAAGCATTTACTGCATGTAAATGGAGATAAGCTGTTCAACACAAATACTTGTAGAAACATGCAGATACTATGTAGAGTGAATGAGTATGGATAAACACACTCATATGTGCATGTGCACACCCCTAAAAACACAAAAGCAGTAAGACATGATGAGATATCTTAGATTACAGATAACATGCTGAGAGGTGGTGAAAATTGAAATTCTGAATTGAATCCGACTGTGATTGTATTTTAGTTTCTAACATTAGGTTTTCTTATATACCTTTGCATGTGATGGTATGCTTTTTAATTATGGAAATGAAATGGAAGCAACTTCAAACACTAGATTGAAGCTGCTCAGGAACATTGGATTGTTTGAGGAAAACATATTAACTTGTGAAACGTGGATAATTGCTGAAAGAAATTGCATAATTTATGATCTTCACCTGATATTTTTAATGTGGTTGAGATGTGCAGGACCTGCAGTTCACTCTGGAGAGCAAGAGGTTCACACAAAATTTTACTTGGAAAATTTCAAGCACAGAAATCACATTCAAAAACCTAAGTGCATGCTGTGCACATGTCTGCCTGCGCGCACGTATGTGTATGAGGGAATTATGTCAAACTGTACCTTAAAGAAGTCGGTTGTGAAAATGGGGAGTGTGCCATGGATTTGTTTAACAGAAATTCATAGTGCTGGCAACATTAATGTCAGAATCCACACACTTGAACCTGACAACTGAACCTCATTCATTTCTAAACTCTGAAAAACATTTTGAGCTGCGCTTCTCTGTATTACATTGGAATTCATATTAACAAAGAGCCATGACTCCAAACAGGAATAAAATATTGTTACTTGGTTATATTTTGGAATCTGTGTGTCCTGATTAACATGCAGCTCTAAATATGTACAAATTAAACCTTTCCCATGTCATGTACCACACATCCTTTAAGCACATTCCAGTTCTCTCCATCACGTATGACATATTCCCCTGTCTGCAATTTTATTACCTATTTGGAAAATTTGTATTCTGACTTTCCACATTTCTCTGAGCATTCCAGCCTATGTACATACCAACACTGGACATGCACTGATGAAAGTTGGTATTTATGAGTTATGTTATTTTGTTGAACATTAATTTTACTTTAGCATATAATTAGAAAATTTGGAAAATTGACCTTTTCTTTTAGCAAACCTCCTTCATACATACAGACACTGGATATGCAGTGATGAAAGTGGTATTTATGACTCAAATAAAACACCCAACTAGATGCAACAATCAATCGTAAAATTTACTGCTTTGTTGTACCGACACTGCTCAACATGTTTCGGGCATTACAATGCCCATCATCAGGAGCCCATCCAACTGCCATTGCAGCCTCTGGTTTCCTATCATAAAAGATAGTGTTTTTGTTAACAATCAATTGATAAAACATAGGTCTATTGTTCATAAAAGATAGTGTTTTGTTAACTAACAATTGGTAAAACATGTCTATTATTTATCAATTGTTAGTTAACAAAACACTATCTTATAAACAATAGACCTATGTTTTATCAATTGATTGTTAACAAAAACACTATCTTTTATGATGATAGGAAACCAGAGGCTGCAACGGCAGTTTGACGGGCTCCTGATGATGGGCATTGTAATGCCCGAAACATGTTGGGCAGTGTCTGTACGACAAAGCAATAAATTTTACGATTGATTGTTGCATCTAGTTTGGTGTTTTATTTGAGTGATATAGAAGATGCACGGAACCACAAACCTTAAAAATGATATTTATGAGTTGGGTTGGACAATAATTTTGCTTCAGCACTATGCCATGCAGGGAATGAGCTGGCTTCTTAGAAACACTGACCTTGTGGAATTTGATCCATTTTGTGGTTGAGACCAATGATCACTTCCAAGCTGAAGATGGAGGTAGCATATTCCCAAAAACGTTATTACCATCTAAAGACAATTCTTTTAAATGAAAACAGGAATGTGAAATGTAACAGTTGGTGATTAAGTATTTCGGGTGTCCTCCTCTGTTAAAGCTACAAATCATCTAGTTGACGTTAGGTTAAGGCCGTCTTACAGAAATTATATGATTGCATTCGGAAAAACCTCCTCTACGTCAGCCAGACAATGGAATTGGAGATGAACAACCTGACAGTGTCCGAGGAAGGCAACAAAATTCCTGTGCTTGACTGAACGGTCAATAAAGCGGCAATTTGTAGGGTTTACGTCGTGACAGCCACTATCATTGCGTGACCCAGAGGTCGTCTTGCGCCCGGCAAGAAACGAGTGTTAGACAAAAAAAAAAAAAGCAGAGTGGCTGTCTCGATTTACGCGCATTCCCATAGAGCTGTGGTTCCCAAAGCGCAGTCCGCGGATCCAGGGGCTCCATTGATACATTTCTGTAATGGCCACTATAAAGTTTACTTATTGTTTTAAATAAAGGAATAATATTTTGTTAAAATTAATTGCGAAACCTTTTAAATTGGCGATGTGTTTATTTCGTACGACCGTTAGAATATCTAATTAAGAAACCCTGTGTACCCACGAAATGAGTGAGTCAGTTTAATTAAGGTAAAATGATGCAGTGCATTTGTTACTTATACTACTGGTATGTATTCATAGCTATCTAAAATTAGTTCTGAGATACAATTTTTTATTTTCGATACCTGTCATTCGGGCACTCTATATTTACGTGAGCGAGGACGTGAGGATTCGTGATTATTTTTCGAAGACAAAAGGAATCCGCGAGCAAAATAGTTTGGGTAAAACTGCTATAGCGTATTTCATAGTTGTGTGAAGAAAAAATGTGTCAACAACGATAATGTCGTAAGTGGGATATTTCGGATTTTACGTAATCTTAGAATAATTTAAAAAAATCATGATTGGCTTTTAATGTGGTCTGTCTTGGAAGGATATAATAAATTATATACAGTTTTGATGAGGAAGCCTTTTAGAAAAGGGCCACATGAAACAGCGAAGGTGTTAGTTGGATGGGTTGTTCGGTTGAGAATAACAAGAAGGTTGTGGTGTTATCGTCAAACCTTCGGATTTCGCTGTCAGAGAGTGGGTTAGTGGCCAATTAAGGACTCTTTTATTTGCAACTGCTTTTCGTGAAGGGTCTTCGCGTTCCTGGTAAACAGCTCGCTCCTGGTGGTGCGGGTTGCGTGCCGCAGGGTCAGAGAGACGAGCACCACCTGGAACTGATATCTGTTTGTTTCAAGATGGAACTTTTCGATCGAGGACCCAACATTACTGCTGGGAAACCATCAGGACGCCTTCTCGCTGCTTAGACCCATACAAATGTACCAAAAACGCCGTAAAAGTTAAGTTTCGTGGGGCCTATGTCTGCGCGCCGATTAGACAAAGTTTGGTGCACTGGGGTTCGATTCATGTCTGTCGAACACATTTTTTTTTTATTTAAAATAACTATCCAATCAACGAACTCTGTTAGTGGAACCGAAGATTCAACTCCGCTGATACTAAAAAGCCCCCCCTTAATAAGATGATGTGCAATTTCCAGTCACCTGCCATCCTCCCGACTGATTTTCGTGAGATACCAAACATCATAAGGGGGCACGCGGTGGCGCAGTTGGTTGAGGCACTGCGCTACAAGCCTGAAGGTCGCGGGCTCGATTCTCGATGGTGTCATTGGAATTTTTCATTGACATAATCCTTCTGGCCGCACTATGGCCCTGGGGTCGACTCACCTTCATGTGCCGATTGTCTTGAAATCTGGGAGCTTCAACCCTTAGGGATTGCTTTATCTTTACCAAACATAATGATATCCTCCCTCCTCCTTCTCTGTTTTCAAATAGCCGTTTTTTAAGAGGTTTTCCCACCACAACTCATAAAGATTTATGGTATTTCTATGCTAGGTACATGCGCAGCCATAGGCGTAATTTGACTAATACAGCTGGGGGGGATCGACCATGCCTCTAATCTGCGTCCAGTAAAACGCTGGTTTGAATTGTTTCTGTCTTTACACCACTCAAATAACCGTTTTGAATATATATTTTTATTTGGTGCTCTTCAACTAAGTAGCCCAAAAAAAATATTGGTGTGGCATTTCCTCCCCCTCCCATGTACTCCCTGAGTTACTCCTATGTGCCCAGCCTCAAGTAACCTCCTTGATGTCGCTACTTTGATAATGTCAGGTTTCGTGCTTTATTCTCAGACACGTGTAACTTACTCGTATAATCTACTTAAGAATTATACTGCTGTGATACACACAGATTTGTAATGCAAGTTTTTACCTCGAAGTTTCGCGTTACGCGTTTCGACATGATTGTGTCATATTAAGACGTGTGTGCATCGCAAGTGCACTGATGTTTGTCATAAATACGATTACCTGAAAGCTGAAATTTATTTGTGTACATCAGAAGTATAAATCTTTTAGTTCTATCTAAAATACACATAACATGAGGACCTAGACGGTCCCTTTATTTTCAAATTTTGAAGTGTAAACTTCTCCAGGGGTTTTTGTGTTCCGCGGTTGATTAATTGTTTGTTAATCTTGATACTACGTTTTTAATGTCTGTCCACACTGTGCAGTCTGGTCATCTCAGTTTTGCAGTAAAATGTTAATTCTAGTCACTTATTGCGTAACTGATCATTCTTACAATGTGATTACGACAATCCACTTGTAGCCTGCGTTAGTAGTATTTCATTTATATCATCTTCGTAGTCTAAATCTTGTAAATCTTTACGGTGTTTTGAATAGTAAAAGGGCCACTTCTGTCTGCAGTTGAATGTAGAAGATTCTGACTGCATTTGGCGTATTCAAGGAACTAGTGAATTTTATTAAAAACTATAGTAAAGCCCGGATATGCAAATATTTGTCTCATACATTTCCAATCCAGAATGGTCTGAAATCAGGAGAGGATTTTTCACCATTGCTTTTTACATTCGCTTTAGAAGAAACCGTTAGGAAGGTCGGAAAAACACCGACGAATTGAAATTAACCCTTAACCTGCTTGCGCCCACTACAGTGGGCGCTCGTATTAACCCTTAGGCTACTAATGCCATATACATAT
>Ga0268261_10001370_pt1 | contig 16639 bp, 11 predicted proteins | sample TergutNc150P1_FD_190353 | JGI IMG/M metagenome (GOLD analysis project Ga0268261, IMG submission 190353) | Nasutitermes corniger P1 segment gut microbial community from laboratory colony in Florida, USA - Nc150 P1 (SPAdes) (version 2) | ecosystem: Host-associated > Arthropoda: Insects >...
CTTATCTCATTCATAACCTTGTCACTAGTGCACTGAAGTGTCGGCCTCATGCCCTGGCTGCTTTATCCCCATTGAACCTGTGGTACTAATTGAATGGAAGGTTAAAAAATGGTGAAATCATGTCAGAAATTTTGATTTAGACCTAAAGTGTGATCAGTTTTATTGCAGATTGATTGTATACCCGGTCTAAAACCTATTACAAGAATAATATTGTATTTACTGTAGTAGTTGGCTGACCAGTCTGTGGTCCACAGTTTGAGATATGCTGATCTAGAGGCTTTTCTGTATCTGGTACCCTATTGAGAAAGACACAGTCATTTCTGCAATATTGTGACTAATATATAGAGAGAAGTACTGTACTTTTTTGGTCAAAACAACTACATTTGGTTTGCAGATCAGAATGTGGGATTCACTGCATTTGACATGTCTGGGCACGGACGGTATCGAGACCTCTGGGAACACTACTACAAGGACTGCCAAGGTGTAATATTTGTGATAGACAGTAGTGATCGTTTGCGCCTTGTTGTTGTTCGTGAAGAACTTGATCTCCTGCTGCAGCATCCAGACATTTGTGGACGAAGGTTTCCTATTCTGTTTTTTGCAAATAAAATGGATGTACGGGATGCTTTGTCCAGCGTAAAAATTGCCTCAGGTTTGGGATTAGAGCGTATTCTAGATAAACCATGGCACATTTGTGCTAGCAATGCCCTGACTGGAGATGGTTTGCAAGAGGGAGTGGAGTGGCTTACACAGCAAGTCAGGGAGATGGTCAATAACAGATCATGAATCGTACCACGTTACAAGAACAAGGACCCAGAGCATTAAAGCAGTTATAAAACTTTTTATGCATGGGTCAAAATCATAAATCACTTTGGCTTTGCAACTGGAGTAGTATCAGTAACTGTTCAGAATCCTGTTGCATTAATCAAGTTTGCTTTGTTATTGCAGGAGGCTCTTGCAGTCTCAACTTGGGTCACTGACTGGGATTTGGAAATCCCTAATTTGGGTAAGGCCAGCTATCTTTGTTGTCCTTCAGCTATGGTAACACATTTTGTTTCTGTGCTCTCAACCAGAATTCATATCAATATACATCCTTTAATTTGTAGAATGGTGACTGTAGGCAGTAGAGACATTCCACTTTGTGCTACTGAAGTTGTGTGTTGTATCATGGGGTTTGGGTGTGCAGAACATAGTGTGGAATATCTTGTGTTAAGTGTGTAAAGCTCTTGGTGAAGACATCAAGGAATGCAGTTGTACTGATATTCTTGCAAGGATTTTTCTCATCCACTCTGTTTTTGTTAATGTGTTCATGGCCATTGCAGATGCAGGTACCATTTTTCAAATTTTTATTATTGTTGACATGAATGAAATAATGTTGTGGGGAAGAAGTTTTTTTGAAACAAGTAAGACAACACAGAATGGAAAATACAAGTGCTCTTATTTCACTAAATGTGGATCAACAGGGGCTATACTGTATTGTACCAAAATCTTGGATCATTTGTATTTTACAAACAAAGAAACAAGTCTGTGTTTCAGCCCTGTATCTCAGATTAAACACCCTACTGAAGGACAGCATTTAATTGTCCTTTACATAGGCAGTTATGGTGGGTTTTTTGGAGGGTTTGCTTTTTGTCATCCACTCAGAAACACTGCAGCTAATGCTGATGATGGTGTTACATTTTTGGTTCTGGCTGGGTATAAGCCAGTGTTCCATACATTACGGTAGTTCTGTAATGCAGTAGTGATAAATGTGTAGATTACATATAATTTCAGTGCACAGGCTGACAGGTTTGCACAAGACTAATCTTAGGAAATATTCAAACAGAAGCTGTTTAGATGTAAGTGCCTCTAGTCTGTGATTTCAGCAAAGATGCAGGTTGTTGTACACTGGGAGTCAGGGTCTTCTGAATTTATTAATAGTTGCACTTTAGTGTCATTTGCCATTGTTGCGTCAAATGCTAATGTGTATAAATTAAACGATTCACACTGTCGACTTCAGAGTCACTTTGTAGTTATAGTTACATTTTTAGGCATGTTCATAAAACCGTGACAAGCACCTGTTAGCTTCATGATATCTCTTCATCCGTCCATCTATCTGTCCACATGGAACAACTTATCTCCTACTGGATGGATTTTTATGAAATTTGATATTTGAGTATTTAAAAAAATCTGTTAAAAAAATTAAAGTTACATTAAAATCAGACAAGAACAACAGGTATTTTACATGAAGACCAATATGTATGTATGTATGTTTGATCATATCTTGCTTGATTCTTAGAATAAGAAATGTTTCAAACAAAAGTTGTAGAGAAATCAAAACACACATTTTATGTCCTACAACTTTTTTTGAAACTCATGCCATTTATGAGATATGTGGAAAAATATTGTAGAGCTGGGCAGGCCTCAGATAAGAATACGGCACATGTGCGTGGCATGCTGGATACAAAAGGTAACAAACACATGCTCAGAATATGTAATACATATTGCTTTTCCACTGCAACAGTGGTTGCATGAAAGTACCTCAGCGTTACGTTATATGTTCCTTGCCTGTCTTGTTACACTGTCATAATGTGATATGTAATTCATTGGATGTGCGGGGCATAGATGTGAAGATGTATGTAAAAGCCTCAGACAGTCTTATTTCACATTTACATTTTTGAATCACTTATTGCTTGTAACACATTAGCAATGGTTAAGGAGTTGTAATTTTGTGAACTAAGTTTGTAATGTTAACTGTTTGGATTCCAAAAGCATGGTGTTGTACATTGTTTAATGTTGTATTATCAACATGATTTTGATAGTCACTACAATTTTGGAAGCCAAATTTGAAGTTAAATATTTGATTTCCAGGAAACAAGTGTACCATATTCAGTGTTCTGGTTTCAGAAGCTGTGTGTATGAGTCAGGCTAGAATGCCACAGTATCAGAGTGTGCTAGGATTTCAGATTGGAACAAAAACCCTTTGCTGTCTCCATAAATTGCCATCCACACATTATGGGTTTGTGCAGAATGGCCTGTTCAGATCCTGTTGGTTTTGTGTGAAATAATTGGATCCATTTTCAGTAACTGTCAAAGAACATGCACAAGATTAGCTGTTATATGTAAACAAGAAAAGTTGTTTGTCAGATCTCTGCCTATCTACCAGTATGGATCACTGAGCATTGTGAGATTGATTTGAGCAAAGCATAATATTAAAATGGATCTTCAAGAAGTAGAATGAGGGAGTGTGGCCTACATTGAACTGGCATAGATTAGGGACATGAGGCAGGCTGTTGTGTACAGGAATGGAGCATTTGGGTTCCACAAAGTGTGGGGACTTTATCCACTAAGTTTGGAACTATCAGCTTCTCAAGAAGAACTGTTGTCCATAGAGTTAGCTAATTATGATAACATGGTGGTCAACTGAAACATATAAAATCTGGATCTGACAATTTTAGAGACAGATTCGGATATTTACTGTGAAACTGTAATGTCTGGAGTGGAAGAAGACTTTTGCAAACCAGAGGGTGATTCCACCAGACCCTGTACAGATAAATATACATGTGTCCATTATGTCAGGTTTAATCTGACTCTGAATACAATATAGACAGAAGTTAACACTTATTTGTAGTCTCATGTTCTGACCACTTTATTCCCTTCAATACAAGCTGCCAGAGTGACCTGGAGAGGAAGCGTGTTGTGGCGCCTGTTCAAGTCTGGGTTTGGTGAGAATGAAAATGGCCACTGTTCCAGGAACCACACCCTAATGGTCCAGCCCATGTGCAGTCACTATGCTGAATGGTCCCTGTTCCAGGCACCACGCCCTTATATTCCGGCCCATGTGCAGTCACTTTGCTGAATCAGTTGTCTGAGGACTACTTATTGTTTGGATTGTGTCCGTATGTGGTGCTCCGAAATGCAGAAAATTAAACACATTGTTTCAGAAACTGCATCTGTTCCCCACCCCCACCTGGGAAACTGGGCCCATTACATTGAACTTCTTACAGTCTCTGAGTAACCAGTGTCATTTCAGCTGTCATGATGTGTGTCTAAGATCATGTTTTGTCAACAGGAGATAATAGGAATTTTTAAAATAAAAATTGTTGAAATGGTTTTGAAAATCTAAAATGAAGACAGACATGAGATAAAAATTGATACCATCAAATGAAACTACAGACCAAACCTGCATAACACTTATTTTGAAGAAACACAAAAGCAACATAACTCTCACCATTTACACTGACTTTAGGTGCATGTATTTTGATAGTGATTATCCCATGAGCTGAATGATCTGTGGTGTGATTCATGGCAGGGGCGTGAGATTTATTCCCGTCCCCGTAACATCCAGACTAGTTGCAGATCCCACCCAGCCTTCTCTTCACTTTTGACTGAGGTCCTTGGCCTAGGACTAAAGTGTCCAGAATATCAAGGTGTCACTTACCTGCGCCTAGTGGTGAGGTTAACAGTGGGTGGAGCTGTACCGCTCTTCCCCATTCGTCTGCATGCTGTCAACAGAACATCCTTGCCTTACTTTTTTACATTGTGATGGTTGAAAGGACAGGTTGTGCAGATATTGAGATTAGTTGTTTATGGTGGGTTAAGCTGAGTAAGTGCCTCCACTTCTTATCTGAAGACACAAACATCAATTTCCTGACATGTCATGTGTACTTTTTTGTGTTTTTTAACATTAGAAAGGGACAAATTCTAACAGCTAATTGTCCTAAGTGTAATACTTCATTGTCAGAATCCTGTTGGATTGACTGGTTTCAGTTAACTCATGTGTTTATTATTGTGCAGAAGTAGTGTGTCAACAAATACCATTTTTGTGACAGTTTCTTTTCTAGTTGTCAGAAATCTTACTGAGACATTTGGTTCTGTTTCAAGTAATATGATGAGTACTGCTAATCACTAAAATATGCGTAACATTAATTATAGTTCGCAGCTGTACTAATCACATAATGTGAAATCAAGGCAAGTTGTGTCCATTAGGTTCATTGTGCAGCAGATAATAAGTGTTATTATAAATATGAAAACAGCCTTAATATTGTGTTTTTCTTGGCAGTCAATGGGTGTGTTGGACTGCTAAGGATCTGATATTAATATACTTTTCTATATCATTGGAAAGTGTTACACAGATCACATAATTTAAGTTGGATATATCGTACATGCCCAAGGTCTATGCAGAAAGTGTAACAGGCTACCATGTGATAAATTATTCTAATTTAGTTCATTTTTGTAAGAAGTGAACAAGACTTGGTTGCCATTAGATTGGACTGCACACTGATGCACCACAATTCCGTCCATTTAGCATTATCATAGGTACTTAGAATTTAAGCTTTGTCTAGTCATACACTGTACATCAGTATTATTTGGATGGCTGAAGTATTCTTTATTTTCCATGACTTAATGTGTTATAGTACTGAATGAAGAATGAGATTTAAGAAAAGCACACACTGTTTTCTTGAGTACATAAATATCTTCATACATGGATTAGCCATAATGGGATTTGGCGTGATAGCCTGGATATTGGATTTTCTCCATAATTGTTATGGTGAAAAGCGTATAATAAAATAGAAACCCATAATTTGAAATTTCTAGTCGTGCTGTTAAAGAATGTCCATGTGTTTCAGGTACTTAAAATGCCACAAGGTTTCCCCCACATGCTACTGTTTTCCATGTGAAGTGATAGGTTTTGCATGTTTTTGCCCCATATCATTTATCAGCATTATGTTTTTTGGAAGATTTAGAAAGAAGGGGTACCATAACATTCATATTTCAGAGTATACCATCCATAGCCGTAATGCGGACAAGGGGTTAAATGTCCGTACGTTCCATTCTTACATTAGTTTGACAGTACATTTACATGCAATTTTTTATGTTAAAATTGTTGGGCTGGGGTGCTGCAGCCCATTAGACATAAGTCTGAGAGAAAGAGCACTTTCATGCATTGTTCACATGATGTTTCAATAGTCCTTTACACTAGAACAGTTTGCAAGACTGATGTACATTGAAGTACTGAATTTTGGAAACTGTAGCACCACATGTTTCCATGTTCTGTTATAAAGATGTGGTTTAATTTAACTGTATTTTATACAAAGTATTAAAGACAGAGTGATGACATGGCACTTAATATTATGTAGTACTAAAAATTGCAGTTTACAAATTGCACAAGTGTGATAATAAATTATTATTTACATCAACATAGAGTGTATTTATTTCTTTCCACAACACTTTCCATTGAAAATTCATGTTTGTTTTGCTAAATGCTACGTAATGTTTGCAATTACAACAGTACTGTTTGCCAAGAATTAACTAGTTTACTGCACTGTACAGGATCTTGTCTGAGCAATTGTTATGAATGAAATTGGTGGTGGAGTTTTTTAAATTAAGATCCAGTTATTTATCACTGTTAGAACCAAAGTAATGCTACTATCTTTAACTGGGTTGCGGCAGCAGAGAATTAAGAGACAACAGAGAATAACTAAAGCAAATTACATATATTTGTTACTACAAACTGTGGTCAATGGGAAAACAAAGATGAGACAGCATAAAACTATAATCTGCACAAAACATACGGTTGTGAAGCATGGACATTTACAAACAAAAGCAGAAAGTATGATTGGTGTGTCTGAATACAAACTTTTCCTACAGTGTGACTTGTAATGGATGATGACCACAGTAGAATTAGACATGTGTCACTAGTATAATGACTTGAATATATTTACAATTAATAGATTAAATAAATGTAGTGGATATGTAATGGATGGGTGTTACTGACATCCTGAAAGGGGTGTTTGTTGCAGAAGACCATTTGGGAAACAAAGAAAGGGATGAGACAATTTTGTTGACGATGCCAGTCACAGCCTGGTGCATTGTAACAAGTGGAAGTCAAGGGCTGGGAATTGTGAAGACTGGGGGTGTATGCCTCATATCTAGCAAGCCTTGGGCCACTTTGGTGTGTAGAATCATTGGATTAAGTTACAACCTGAATAGTAACCAAAACAACCATTGTTCCTAATTCTGAGATTTCCATTTTCTATGCAAAAGGATATTAAAGACACTTATAGAACAAGGCTGATAACCAAAGATTCAGTATCAATTTTTTTTAGAAATATTAGGAAATGAAACGTGATAACACCTATGTACGTGATTGTATTAACAAAATCTTTAACTCATTTTTTAACTACCTTTTTTTACTATTTTTTAATCCTGTTTTCCCATTCCACATGTAACCTCTAACATCAAAAACAGTAGCTGCATGACAAAAGGATTAAGAGTATCATGTAAACACAGAGAGCCTTTATTTTTTACCAGAAATAGCAGTTGTCCCATATTTAAGAAATATTATTGACAGTATTGTGTTATTAAGAAAAATAATCAAAGAGGCTAAAAAAGAGACAAAACAAAAATTTGGTATTATCTGAAAACAAAAACCAAATGGAACATTATTAAGAATTAATCTGGAAAAGTGTGTTTTATTGAACATGTACAATTATTATTTCAGTATGATAATGTACATGTTTGTTCAGATCAAGCAGCTGAGGCTTTCAATAAATACTTTTAACTCTTTGATAGACTGAATATAGAACATGCCAATAATGGTTCTGCTACTTTATTTCTTAGGAATTAATTTCCCAGTGGGTTTCCAGAAATTATAATGCCAATGACAGAATTGAGATAATATATACAATAACTTCTGAAATTCTAAGAATTCATCAGGTTATGATGGAATATCTAACATAATATTAAAATTATGTGGATATCACCTTAGCATCTACTTACATCTACAATAAATCAGCATCTCTGGGCAAATTTCCTGATTGGCTTAAGTATTCTATTGTAATCTTTTATTCAAGAGAGGTGATAAGTCTCAGTTATCTGACTATAGTGTTTAATTAATGAGTAAAATATACCTGTATATATTTATTATATACAACATATGCACAAATAAGTACTGTAAATTTATATTAAATTAGTCCGAGACATGTTTCGGTGTTAATACACCAACTTCAGGGAGTTTACAAGCTGTGTTAGCTGAAGTTATGAATTATTAAAATGATAAAATTCAATATAGTAATATGTTGTTATGATAAAATCTTGGTAATGTGGCTGCTTATGTAATTCTGCAATGAATAATATAAAATATAATAAAAATACAATAAAATATAGCATTGTAAGGAAATGAATTATTTGAGTTAATTTGATGCACTTAATCAAAATAATTCATTTCCTTACAATGTTACATTTTTATTATATTTTATATTATTCATTGCAGAATTGCAAATGTGGCCACATTTTTCAATATTTTATCATAACACATTACTATATTGAATTTTATCATTTTAATAACTAATAACTTTAGCGAGCACAACTGTAAACTCCCTGAAAATGGTGTGTTAACACTGAAACATGTTGGATTAATTTAATATAAATTTACAGTACTTACTTGTCCATATGTTGGTATATAATAAACATTTATTTTTTAATATGCACGGTATGAACATAAAAGTAAATGTACCTGTTACATCATAATACCTTAATTTGGACAGCAAGATACTGTGATTAACGCAATCAAAAGCCTTGGCGAGGTCACAAAAAATAACCCCAATTATTTAATGTTTATGGGTCCGTGCATCGTAATAATATTCTGGTATATAATTTCAACTAGATGCACAAGTCACAGAGTTTATTTAATCTGATAACTGCTCTACACGTTTCGGGCGTCACCATCACCCATCTTCAGGAGCACAAAACAACTGCATCCACAGCATCTGGTAACCATTGCACTCTATCTATTACAGTGTAATGGTTACCAGATGCTGTAGATGCAGTTGTTTTGTGCTCCTGAAGATGGGTGATGGTGACGCCCGAAACGTGTAGAGCAGTTATCAGATTAAATAAACTCTGTGACTTGTGCATCTAGTTGGAATTATATACCAGAACCCCAATTATGTTTTTATTATTTAAAGCATTTAAGATTTCTGAAATAAGGCTTTAAGAGGCTGTATCTGTTGATAGTTTTTATATATATGTTATAATCTACCTTCCAATATGTTGAAACCTTAAAATTTGATTTATTGTTCTGTAGAATGATAAACCAAATTTTAAGGTTGCATTATGAAGGTATCCTAGTACTTGTATTTTTTATTCTCTTGAAGATTTTTTGTCTCACAGCCTAGATGTCTCCTATAAATCCTAATATTTTAATGTATAATGTGGAGACCATATTTTTCATGGCCCTTTAATATATATTAATGTTGATTACATATTATCAGATTGTATTGTCAATTTATGTGTTGTGTATTTTTGATGTGTCTGTTGTCTCTTGCATGTGTGTGTCAGATATTGATACTGGCTTGTTTCATTTTCAGCTGTCTATTGACAAGTATTGGATGTGTGGAAGGAATGTGTATATGTGTGTGAGTGTGTGTGTGTGTGTGTGTGTGTGTGTGTGTGTGACCCTAAGAACCAAAACCATATATGCAAAATAATGTGATACTTGGTGTTTGCCAGCGGATTTCCTATAAAAATTCTGCATTGTTTCATTGTCTCACGCGTTGTAACCATGTGACCCAATCATCGTGGGGAAAAATATTGGAAGTGGAATAGCAGTTCCATTTCTTATCGATTTAACTACCGTTGTGTTATTTCTCGTGTCGTTGGTAACGTGGTTCGGAGTTGGTGGGACAAAAATGTGAAAGAGGATTGCTACGCTCGTCGACCAGTAACGCGCATTCGTTCAGCTGAAAAATATGATCCGAGTTCGTGCGTGTTACGTATATTCATGTTTCGTATTATCCTAAATTCATTGGGATTAAAACGTAAGTATAATGGTTACAAATGTTGACAGCAGATGGCGGAAAGGTCCCTGCTAACGGCCAATGACTAATGAGGAGGCTACTCTGTCGTCTGCAGTGACGTAGTGTATCAGTGCTTGGTCTGTGATTGGAGATGCGGTTTTTTCGGTGGTTAGTGGTGTGCACAGGTCGTTTAGTCAACAGTGGGTGTTACTCGATTACGTGACGGAGCTGTTGGCCGCACTGGGGGGGTGCTAGTTTATATGCGTTGAGTAATGTGCGTTGTGCGAATAATTTTGTGTTGGGTGATGTGTGGAAAAGAAGGTGTTAGGTAGTAACAAATACGCATTTTGAGGCAAAGGTACGTTATGTGTATGTTTATATTATGTGTAGATAACATAATGGCAGTTAATATATTATAAAGATAAGGTTGTGTGTGAGAGAATGAGTCGTAAATAGTGTTGACATAGTTTTTAAGTATGAAAATGACATGTTAATGACTAATAAAGTGTAGGGTGGGTGAACTGATAGTTGCCTGTAGCTGTATTTGTATGTTCCACAATAAAATGATAAGCCGTGTGCCAACGACATAGCATTTCAGCCGTGTCGCTTTGGAGACAAATTGGGCCTGATTCTTGTGAAGCATGCCATACACACGTGATTCTCAGCACGAATTATACGTGTCCTGTGTTACATATGCAGTTTTCCTGTTGACTGAACAGTTTGCGGTACGATGAGATTTGCGATTTACACAGTGATGAACTTCAGACTTGCTAAATGTACACAGTGGATGGCAGCAGCAGTTTCTTTCCGAACAGTGATAAACACCTACGAAACTGTACTACATCCAGAAGACGGCAGACGTAGCTGCTAGATACATGCATATTATACTGTAAATTAGACATGTTCAATTCAAGTCATTTCAGTTTAATGTTAAACTTATTGTGACAACCTCAGTTTCAGTGCAGCCTGGACGTGATAGCCCCACAAATAATTCCACTTGCATTGTTGTAATTATGAAGTATGGGGATTCAGCACGTTATGAGAGTGGTTTTTATAACACTTTAGCATGTTTTATTTTTCCTTCATTTTGTCAAACCATTTTCAGTAGTACGCCAATGAACACCTCAAAGGACATTCATATGGGTGACAAAAGCAGATTGTAGGTATGCAAGTGCCAGTAGAGTAATGCACAAAGAAAGTAGCACACTTGCTGTGAATTGAACACTTATGGTTTACAATTCTTCATTCACTAACCATTTCAAATACTATATGTTCAGACAAAAGTAGTATTTGTGAGTGAATATGTACTTGTCCTGATAATTCATGCCTTTGTGTCTGCATTGTCTTCATGTCACATCTTGTACAACTCTCATCGTAAAAATTCTCACAGTGGTGGTGCTGAAGATTCAGGTCTTCTCGGAGGTTACGTCAATGTGGTATAACATCCCAGAAGACTGGAATCTTCAGTTTTCTCCATATTACAGGACAATAATACAAGTATGAGTCACAGCTGCCAATACATATAAATAGAGCATAAGAGGTAATGCGCTAGGGCCATTCTTCATAGAAGCAAAGGGTGTGGTTTGGGTTTACGTATGTGTACCCTAGGTCATAAGTTTAGTGTTTGGTTGTGGATGTGTATAATCCCATATACAACATATTTCAACTGGATGCTGGATATGTGATACATGGTTCATTTCAGCTTGATATTTCTGTACAACCTGGACTAGTGTTCTTGCCTCGTTTGCCAACAAACTGCAAGGTTAGGTTCTGGGTCTATATGTAAGGTGGCAGCAATGAAATTTTCTAACTCTAAACAACCAGTAATAAAACACGCACCCGATCCTGTGCGAGCCCCGATAACTGCATAAATATAATTACATCCACAGTACACTGAATCCCATTGTAATTCTTTCAGAATGTCATTAATATATATAAGAATCTACAAGAACTTAATTTTATTTTATCTCCTAACATAACTCTACTATAAATGAAATTGCATCCTAACTTATTAAATGGCCATACACCAGGACACATAAAGAGATGCTGGTAGCATGCAGCATAAAAAGACTTTTATTCTTAATACGATTTTTAAGAAATATCGCAGGTGACATACAATACTTCCACTACCTTATGAATTTCTTGTAATTGGTATTTTTAAAAAAGCATTTAAAAAACAAAATAGTTACTATTTTTTAACGTCCTTAGGCCCTTTTTGTAATTGATTTTTCCATTATATACTTTAAATACATTTTTCATGTTTTTTTAAAGTAAAAGGGGGAAATTTCCAACTTGTGGTTTTTAGTATCTGTATATGTTCATATTCTTGTATCATGGCCTAATAATGACTCGAGTCTAGGGACAAAACTAGGTGCCATCTAATAAAATTGTTGGCACAGTGTGTGCTGGGTGATTGAAAGTATTGATTGATATTATGATGAATCATTTACTCTGACAGTCTATCTGCATAGCATATTTCCAAGATAGTTTCTGTAGATTACATGCTACTACACAGGGTTTAATCTGGTAACCTAACCTCATTTTTCTGACAGTATGAATGTGATAGCCCCCACATATAATTCCTTACTTGCATTGTCTTTATTAAAAACTGCTGAATTGAGCATGAAGAAATACTGCCAAATATTCTGAGTGAACATAATATTAATACTCCAAATATGCTGTGTGATTTATTTATTGACTTGGAGGGAATGCTGATATCCTGGTACGTAGACTGCACGGTTAATGGAAGGTGCATAGGTGTAGGTACACACAGCTCTGTACAGCAATAACCAGACAACAGGGGTGTACCTGTGCTAAACTGCAACACATATGCTGGAAGAATTAATTCCTGTAACCAAAGTACAAGACTACAGGACCAAGTAGCAAGTACAGTTATAATAATGGATGAGGAGCAGAGATGAGACAGCACAATGAAGAGTGCAACAGAACTGAAATTACAGCAGACTTTAGTGACACAGGCTGTTTATAAGTGACCCAGGAATTATACAGCATATTCATGTGGGTTGACAAGAATATGGGTGTGTACATACTGTATACCTAATATGTAAAATGTAAAGCTTCTGCATATGTTATGTTATAAGAAAATGGTGAAAACTAACAAAGCGAGATAGAATTTTAAGCTGTTTTTAAATGATTTTAATAATTGCAGTTTTATTTGTAACTAGTAGGCCAAGTAAAAATTAGTTTTAATATGAACTTTTAATTGTAGATTTAAGGAAATGGTCCAAGAAATAATGACAGACAACAGTAATATTGAAGGAGTGCTATTGGTAATTACATTCAAAATCTGTCGAACACATTGGCATTGTTTATTCTCTGCATTTTGATTGAATTAAAATTTTATTCATAGCACCAACAAAAGCACATTTTGTATATACAAGTACAGTTAGGATTCTGCCTACTTTTTTTGGCATCATCTGTGCTACCCTTGGGAGCTTTACACCAAGATACGGTAATATAATAGATTACAAATGTAATTCGTATTATGCTACAGTATTCTTGCAGCCACCGTTAACCATGTGCATTGCACAAACTGTGATCAAAATAATATTTGTAAAATATACATTACAATCAGTAAACAGTAATATTATTATGACATTATTTACAAACTGTATACGGCTGTGTTGTAGTTTTTTCTTTGTGTATAAACATCTAATTTATCTTCAGTCCCGTATGATGTGTGGCATGTACCCTTTGAACTGAACACACTTCTCGTCATATGTAAAGTTTGGAAGACATAGCAGTCTTCAAGTCTGGTAGAGTGCAGCTGTTTTTGAATGACTACACGAAATGGTTACCACATTGCAGTCTAGCATGGTTTTTAGGTACGCCCAAGGGGTCAGATGTGGCATGGGCCAATGTTGAGTAACACGGGCCTTAGGTTTTATGTTTAGAAATCCTTGAGAGTTTCTTATTATATAATAAAGTTTCCAAAGTGTGGGATACTCTGAGTTCGCATGCAAAACAGGGCAGACTTACAGAAACTGCAAGTAGAATATTAACATGTCAATAAGAATGGTGTCATATTAGATAGTGCAATTAACTACTTCAGACAACATTTACAACTAAATGCAAAACTTGCCTAACAGTTTTGCATGCCAGCTGAAGCCAAATTTTTGGCTCCTGCAAGAACGGGCATGATCAGTAAGTAAACCATATATGTGTGTGTTGAACTAACAAGTCTTTGTCATCTACAATAAGTAATCTAGCGAGTACAAGTTTATTGCCTTATCCGGCCGCTTCATGCATGCTGACACATTTCCTGACATTAATCTTGTGATACTAGAGATATGACCAAGACATGTTAGTACCTGTGATTAACCTTTAAGAACCATGCGTCCTATATATAGGACGGGCGTACCGCTACCCTCCAGATGTTGCATTTTATATATTTTTTTTCAACAAATATAAGTACCGAATATTTTAAACATGCTGCACACTCTCTATTTTTCTCTTCAAAATGCCATTTATTTCATAATGCTTCCTTTTTTGGTTCCTGTATTATTTACATTTTACATACAGGGTGTGCTAAAATTTAAATGTGAAACTCGGGTGCCAGAAGGTTAAAACTGTACTGGGACAAGTGAGCACCAGAAGTAGGTCAGCGCTGACAGTGGGGCAAAAGGATGCGTACAGTGCTAAAGCAGCCATTGATTGATACCAGTTAGGTTTTTCTGCCTCTTTGCTTGCTGTTGTCTGGTACTGAGCTTGTGCTGATTGTAAAAGATTCATTTCTGTTTTTGTGAACAGTCTCTCATTGTACAGGCAGAGCAGGTGCGACTGTTGAACACCCATATATTATGATCAAGGAGCAGTTCTTTTCTTGAATTGCAGATTGTCAAGTGCAGATGCACAGTTCTTTGCAGTAAGCAAGCTTATGTATGTCATAAAAATTAAATGACACATCATTACAGCATTAAATGTAGTACCTGTTTGATGAAATACTATTACTTTTCGAAACATTTCTCGATCACATTGCTGCATTTGCCCCTTGTGGCCTGGTTTAAGAACTTTTTCATGGTAGATATCAGGTTGGAACATTCACAGCAATTCATGAACTGCCATTTGTACTTCTCATTATTGCGATACGAGCACTGGAACAACAACAAGGATGCTGCCAGTTCCACAGCAATAAGGTGGAAGTGGCTGTTTGTACATGTTGTGACTTCAAGAGCCTGATTAGAGTCTGACAGAATTTTCAAACTTGTGTCAAAATGAAGCAGTGCTTCAATGTGGTAAGGAACTGTGTTGAAAAATAATATGTTAGTAATAAATGAGCTACATTTGATGTTGCAATGACATTTGATTTGATTTCTTATGACTTACTTAATGGACATGTTTTATACACGGAAAGAAATAGCACAGCATCATGTGTTGTATATTTTAGATTTCATATGTTACCTTGCTTATATTTAGTGTGAGAAGTATAAAACTAAACATAACACTGCAAATAATTCATTAGTAATTGTCTGTTAATGCCAGAATCTAGTCTTTGTCACTGAGTGTCATAGACTGCAGGAGTTTAAATTGCAGCATTCCAGCTAGCAGAGTGTTCTAAACAGTATGTAAAAGCCAAATTCCCTACAATGCCAGTCACCATCATCAGTTCCAATTGCATGGTGAGAGTGGTAGAATATTGAAACAAAGACCACATAACTGAAGTATCATTTGTTGCACAGTACAACAGGTCTAGGCTCACTTCTCCAGATGCTTTGTGATTTTATACAATGGTAGTGAAAGTACACATTCTGCACCTGCTTTCCTCAAAATAAACTGGACTGTACTGAAGTAATGCAATTGTTTATTTATTACATAAATATTCTGTTACTACACAACATAATTGCTTGATTTATCCAGGGCCTGTAATTGAAATCAGAACAGTTACAGAAAGTTTCCCAAATTGAAGGGCGGTCTACATCTGCCATTAAACACATCTCTTGTTTCAACAATTCCTAAAATTTCGCCTTTTGAAATGTCTACCTTCATAACTTAATCACTTCTATGGATGATACTAGACTTAACTGTTGCCATAAAGAGTTACGCACAAGGATAAAATGTTTGAAACTCTCAGTTGAAAATTTTCAATACTTGTATAGAGTTTGTTTTATTTTTTGCACCACTAGTCTTTCTGTCCAAGAGGTTCACCATTACTCATAGAGTTAGATTCACTATAAAAGGAAGTTGAGATCTGGTATTGCATTTCATCGACTTTGCAATTTGTGCTTCATTAATGGTGTGTATATTAGTAACAAGTGGAAAATAGCAATACATTTTAAACAAATTGTGTTAACTTTTTTTTGCATGTATCTGGTTTGTTGTTTACACACCCCATTGTTTACATTCAAGAAAGTATTGCTACCTAAGCCACTGTGATTATGAGATATTAAAAGATAAATGTAAGCAGACCAAGAGATAGGAGAGGGGACTGAATGACAGTGATATAAGATTACTGTATTCCCAGTTTGCAGGTACCAGATAAATTATGAGCTGCAGATTATTAATGTTTTCGTGTTTGCAGGTACCAGATAGTCTTCTGGCCCATGGCTTGTAGCAGTAATGGCAGCCATTTCAGGTAAGTTGAGACCATTTATAAACCCTGTTTTGTTTGCAGATGATAAAAATAAGTTACAAGTTAACGTTTAAATTTCGGTAAATATTTATTATATACAAACATATGGACAAATAAGTAGTGTAAATTTATATTAAATTACTCCGTGTTTTGGTGTTAATACACCATCTTCAGGGAGGTTACAAACTGTGTTAGCTGAAGTTATGAATTGTTAAAATGATAAAATACAATATAGTAATGTGTTGTTGTGATAAAATCTTGGTAAATGTGG
>Ga0268261_10001371_pt1 | contig 16632 bp, 16 predicted proteins | sample TergutNc150P1_FD_190353 | JGI IMG/M metagenome (GOLD analysis project Ga0268261, IMG submission 190353) | Nasutitermes corniger P1 segment gut microbial community from laboratory colony in Florida, USA - Nc150 P1 (SPAdes) (version 2) | ecosystem: Host-associated > Arthropoda: Insects >...
ATATATATATATATATATATATATATATATATATATATATATATAATATAATATAATATAATATAATATAATATAAGGCGTGCCCAAGTGAAAGTGGAACTGATAAATTTATGCAAAGGTTTATTTAGCTTAAATGCACGTATATATTATAAATTGGAGAGTGGTACATAGACAATATCTGTGTAACAGTCTGTCTACACATAATCTCCTTGTTGGTTGAAACAAGTGTCCCATTGGTCCACGAGACGATGGATACCGTCAGCGAAGAAAGTCTTAGGTTACGTGCGGAACCACATGTGCTTGACCTGGTCGTGGTATGCCCGCTGTACTCACACGTCCATGACGAAAATCACTACACCATCGGAAAACTGCAGTACGTTACATACACTCCGTCCCATACACATTCTTCATTCGACTGTAAATGTCGGTTCCACTAACACCTTTTGCCGACAAAAATTGGATTACTGCGCGCTGAGCCTGTTTGGAGGAATCGAGGGCACGATCGTTAACTGTTATCTCGCTTCTGCTTTAGTCAACAACACACTGCCGCTATCGAGTGTATACCAAATTTCTCCTGACATACACTGCCATTTACCGGGGAAATCGCAAAGTTCTACCGCTGGGAATAACGGCGCTCCAACCTCAGTCCCACTTTCACTTGGGCACGCCTTATATATATATATATATGTATATACGTGGAAAGTTTAAAATATCTAGTGAAAGACAAAAATTCTTCGATTTTTGAGCCTTCGACAGCACACAGACTTTTAATTAATTATATATAAATTGAATTAATTTTATTTATAAATTATTTATTAATAAATTTAATTAATTACATATAAATTTGATTACTGCTAGATATAATTTAGCAGTAATCCAATTGCGCTCCCCACATTTCAACTCTTTCTGACCTGTAAACTTGGGGGAATGGGAGTGAGGCCGAAGAAAGTTTGAGAAATCCTGGTGTAAAATTTTCTGTCTCTATGACAGACCCCCCGGTCTGAAGTCTTACTGAAGTTTTACTGTCTATATGTGTGTATATGGTACACTTAACGGGCTCTACAGGAAATTTTTCCTTTAAACACCACATTTCACGGTGTATGAGGTTTACGTAAGATCTAAACTTCACAGTCTGTACCAGTGTTTCTGAACCAGGATTCCACGAAAAATCATTAAGTTTTCCGCAAGAAATCGCGGAATGAAGAAATAAATAAATAAATAAATTATCGCGAAGAATTCCAGATATCTCGCTATATATATCGCTGAAATTTTTTCCGACAATTAGCAGTTCTGGAGCAATCTCCGTGTACCATCAACGGCCTCTTTATTTTCTTTTGGTCGTTTCATATTTAAGGTTACATTTAACTGTATCTTTTTTGTGTTCATTTCTTATTTTCACAGAGCCGCCTTACCGCTCGCAAAAGAAATGTTCCTTGCTATCAACATTTTCTGGCCTATAATCTTTTCTTATAGCTTGGTAGTCTTTGGGTATGAAAAATTATTTTAGTGATTTCTCCAAGGAAAAAAGTTTGGGAAACACCGGTCTGTCTAGTATATTAAACAGTCTGTTTAGAACACTTCATGTTCCGTGTAGTATACTTCATTCCACAGGGTATGAACCACACTTTGCAATCGTTTGCAAATTCTGACCCTGAGGTCAGGTCGCGGTGGAATGGTACAGAATAATTTCCTTTTGTTTCTCTCTCAACCGAAGAAATAAAAGTTAATCATCGGCATTTTCATAAGTAGCAATAACAACAACAGTAATAATAATAATAATAATAATAATAATAATAATAATAATAATAATAATAATAATAATAATAATAATAATAATAATAATAATAATAAATGCGAAGAAACTTATAGACCAGTAAACAATATTTTAAAGAATAAAAAGTTTACAGAGACGGTAATTGAAGAAATAAGGAATAAATTGCAAGTATTCTAAAGAAGTATCGCAACCGAAAACGAAGACGAGCTAGAATACGAGTAACTGTGTAGCATGAGCACAGGGGTAACAGGAGCAGAATACAGTACCTATAGTAGAAGAAGAAACAGTAAATCATCAACAAAGAAAAAATATTAGTAAATTGAAATAAAAAATTGAGAGCACCTACTATTAGGTAACACAAACAGAAACAGATCAAAGACCAAGACCGTAAATTAAAATAAAAATTTGACAGCGCCTACTGTCAGATGACACAAAGAGAAACAGACCAAAGACCAAGAACGTAGAAATTCCAAAGTATGTTTAAAATAATATTGTAGCGCCTGAGCCTAGCAGTAAAGTGAGGGTAGGTGTAACTCGCTCTACAGGCACTAGTTAAAGGATTTTTATAATCGCCGTCTGTCAGATCGTACAATGTAGGATAGTCTGTGCCACTAATCAGAGAAAACTGTTATGTCTAGAATTTGGGAAACTCAAGGAATATATAGTTCAGTCGAATAACGTTCAATTACTAATAACTTATGTTCTATTCTACTGAATTCTACAAATACTATGTTCAATGAATAAAGTTATAAACAGTATTATACAAAGTTATTTGTCACAAACAAAAATATGTTTTAAATAGTGCTGACGGAAATAATTGTCTCGCCTCTTAATAATAGAGTACGATCCGAAATTTAAATAAATAAATTAATATAATTTTGGTTTGTCAAAAATTATACTCAAATCAAATTAAGTAAATTTAGTCGCTGTCAGTATGACTTACCTTTAAACAGCAAAAAGTAGACAATGTAAAACATCATCGCCACAGCACACAGACTTCAATATTTTACACAGTTAAAATTCTTCTTCAAATGGCACGTAAACGTCTGCAGGCGAATCGTAATAAGTGAGGGTAATTATTTAGCGTTTCTGGATTATATAGAGGCGGGCTATTTACGTCATGCATTTTATCCAGTTTAATAAACTTTCACGTCACCCGGCCAGCTTGCGCATACCATGGAGTAGAGTGAACTGTATTTTCAGCCGAGCAGACTATAGCAGAATGAAGTGATTGTTACTTCCTGCATAAAGAAAACGTTTTAAAAATTTGAGTTCCAGTACGAAAATTATTTGTTATACAAGATAGGCATTCATTACAATATAAATAGTGAAAACCGCTAATGAAGCAATAGCAAAAATACTAGAATATAAACATTCCCATCTCTTTGAGATAATCCACCTCATTTATTCAGCAGCAATAAATATTGCAGAAGAAATAAATGGAATAGGAAGATATCAATCAAGAACACAGAGTCCAAAAACATCCCCTTGAGCTAGACGAATACAGGAGTGTATAAATATTATAGAGAGAGCACTACCAGTCTTGGCAGAAACAGAAAGAGATGAAAACAAGAATATAAAAAAGAAAGCGATTGCTTAGGAAATATAAAATGGATAAGAAGGAAAATGTTGATCGAGTAATTTAATAGCTTAAAAAAGTTTCAGATAATACGCAAATAAATACTATCAAAATAAAATTCCTATAAGAGACTGCAAAAAATTCTACAACCTTCTCAGGCAGAATAAATACCAACGTAAAAAATGCACCAATACAACTTGATGCTTGGTAAAATATTTTTGAATATAGAGTGTTTTGATTTTCTCTAAAACAATATTTTTCTGAAACACTTCTCATTCTAAAAATAATTAGGCGAGAAAATATCATAAACGAAAATATCTTCAAGTAAAGTCATCTTATTTTTTCAGGTTTTAATAAAATTTGTATTTTCACGACAACATTGTGAAAGTACTCAAATCTCAAATGTCACGAAAATCTATTCAGAGTAAGCCCGGTTGTTCCACGCGGACGGACAGACATACGAGGGGGGGACCCAAAAATAACGAGAATTTTTTCTGGAGGAGCGTTAGTTTCGTCTGCTCCCGTTTGGTGCGTGTACTCGACTGCCCGCCGTATCAATTGGCCAAGCGGCCTCCTTGAGGAAAGGTCTATAGGGCCAGTGTGATTTTTTTCTTGAGCATCTGTCATCGTTTTCGTCGATTTTTCTACGGCAGACTTAGAAGAACAACGTGTTTGCATCAAGTTTTGTTTCCTTGTGGCGAAAACAGCAGCAGAAACTGTTACAATGCTTCGAGAGGCTTTTAAAAAAGAAGCTTTAAGCCAGGCAAGAGTTTACGAATGGCTTTCTCGGTTCAAACGTGGTGACATGTCACTTGAAGACCAACCGCAATCTGGGCGTTCTTCAACAAGCAGAACAGACGAAAACATTAAAAAAATTCGCGATGCGATAATCTTTGATAGTCGTCGAACAATCGACGAGTTGGAAGCATTGACTGGAGTTTTGTGGAGCTCATTTCAACGAATTTTAACAGAAGAACGCCTCGAATTGTGTCGGTCAGGTGAGTGGCTTCTGCATCACGACAATGCTCCCGCCCACACAGCATTGAGTGTGTGGCGGTTTCTCACGAAAAACGGCGTGACAACGGCTTCGCACCCCCCTACTCCCCGGACCTGGCACCCTGCGATTTTTTCCTGTTTCCAAGAATGAACAGGGACCTTAAAGGAAAGCTTTTTCAGAATGTAAAAGAGGTGAGGAAAAAACCACGGAAGCACTGAAGGCTATCACTTTGCAAGAGTTACAGAACCGTTTTGAACAATGGAAAAAGCGGTGGGATAAGTGTATTGATTCTCAAGGACAGTATTTTGAGGGTGATTAAGTTTTGGAAATGTTCAGAGAAATATACGATTTAAAAAATTCTCTTTATTTTTGGGTACCTCCTCGTACGTGACAAAGCTAACATAGTTTTTCCCAATTTTGCGAACGCGCCTAAAAAGAGATGCAATCAGAAACTTCAGTGACGACATCCATACGAATTCGGGATTTGACATATGTGTAAAAAATATGCTCAAAAAAAGAAAATTAGTTCTCTCGCAACATTTAATAATAGACATCGCCTGAGAAATACAGTAGTTTGAAGAGGGAAAACATGCAAATATGTAGCTACTGAGAACAGTGAAATTAGACTCCATCAACAAATGGAAGGAAGACTGAAGAAAGAAAACACCAGGATATTAAGATACTGATATCCGAGTTGAATGCCAAGAATAAAATTGCAGCAATTAGAGCATTAGCCGTCCCATTATTAAGAAATAATTTTGGTACAATTGTTAGTGGGTTATGAGAAAAAATCTACTGGCAAACTAGAAAGTTTCTAACAATGTATAAAATTCCTCATCCAAAAGCTGGTATAAGTAGGCTATATGTAAAAAAGACGAAGGAGGAAGGAGCATGTGACAAATAGAAGTGACGTTCAGAACAGAGATAAAAGTATTTGCAGAATATCTGAACACAAATTTTAAATAAGGCTAATTTTTAAATGTTGTCAAAAGTCAGGAAAGATATCAATCATATATTAAATCAACAATTAAAACACCAGCAAGTTTGTAGAAGAATTAATCCACTGAAATTTAAACAGCGATACATGAAATTAAGGCATAAAAATACAAAAAGTAAGATGAGAACAGTACATGAAAAAAAAATAATGAAAGCAATTTTAATACATGGTCAGTATAACAGAAGTAAGACATACATGTTATTAGTGAAGAAGACACGTTCCTATGGCTGTGGAGGGGATATCTGAAAGCAGAAACTCAAAAAATAGTAACAGAACAAGATCTGGCTTTACAAACAAAATATCATGCAATAAAGATACTACAAGAAGGAACAGACTAATTAAGAAATTTGATCACCAATGGAACACTATATTATTATGCCCGATGCTGGCAAAAGAACAGTACCTAAACGGACATGATAAAGTATATGCAGAACTGCGCGTTGACATATGCAAGGGAATGGTGGTAAAATTGTATAAAGACCAGTGGTGCTGAAAGTATAGACACAATTCTTGAAGGTATTTTAACAAACATTACGGAATTAAAAGTGCAAACCGACAACGCCTTCCCTATCAATGAACGGGACATCATAATCCGTGATAATGGAAAAGGAACATGTATGTTAAAAGATGTTGCCACTTCAGAAGACAGAAATATGATCAAGAAGGAAGCGGAGAAGATTCTAAAATATAAAGAAATAAAGTGCATGTGTAATGTAAAAAAATAATCCCAGTAATAGGAAAAGCTGGAACCATTTCCAAATTATTTAGAAAATAACTGAGCAACATATGGGGAAAGCAAGAAATTGAGAAACTATAGGAAAAAGTCATAATTGACACTAAACACATACTTCGGAAAGTACTGATGTAGAAGTACAAAATGTTTATCATGGGAAATGAAAGCCTCAGTCCAGACCCAGTACAGTGCGGACGGTTGAAGTTCAGCTCGTGCAACAGTACAGTGCGGACGGTAGAAACAGCTCCCCACTACTTGGTACGTAACATACCGATAACTATTTTCACATTTTTTTCTGTGGCGCTGCGACCCAACGCGGGTCATGGCCTCCTCATTCTTGAGGTTTTCTAGATCACACACAACGACGCACCACAGTCGGTAGGATTGTTCTGGACGAGTGATCTGCTCGTCGCAGAGACCTCTACCTGACAACACAAACATCCATGCCCCAGGTGGGATTCGAACCCACGATCTCAGCAGGCGAGCGGCCGCAGACCTACACCTTAGACCGCGCGACTAAGGGGACCGGCACTATTTTCACATACGTACTGTAATATGACATTATTTCTTAATATATTACTTCGCATTTGAATGTCGAAGAGCAAGGATGTGATAAAATAAATCCGGCATCCGAGACAAAGAGAGGACTGAATACAAGTGCGACACAAACCTTATAAGTATAAAAACAGCTAATTGAGTGACAATAATAAATAAAATAGAACTACACAAGTTAAATAATTAAGCACATTTCAATTTCAATATATTCCTCTTCAAACTACGTGCAATATGTGCACTCGCAACCGAATATATATATATATATATATATATATATATATATATATATATATATATATATATATACAGGGTAAATCAAGCGGCACGCTATATAGCACTCAAATACCAACGAATCATTCTTTCTCACAACCAACAACGTCACAAGAAATATACCCACAAAATGCGTTAATATATGCTAGTCAAACCTAAAACAGCATTCCAATACTGAACCCAGTACAACTACAAAATTTAGAACAAAATTCTTCCTTAAATTCATAAAATCAATGGCAAAAATTTAGCAGAGAAGACACATAAATTTGGATCACCAGGAAAATCTAAACTCAAAAAATCAAGACTACTGGCTTGGAGGAACAATAACAACCACCAACAGATTCAGCACACTTTCAGAAGAAAATGTAGAGAAAGAAGCTAAGCAAAGTACTGAACCAAAGCCACCACCAACCTTCATATCAGGTGTAAAAATAAAAAACTTCTAATCGAGTTACTTAATGAAATAGCAAAAGATAAATATCTTGTGAAAATCCTATATAACTACCAAGTTAGAGTATAGCCTACGGAAGGCTTAGTATGTACTACCACAGTAAATGGAAAAAATACAGAATTTCATACCTACAAGTCAAAGCAAGAAAGAAGCTTAACAGTAGTCCTTAAGAACATTCATCCATCAACTGATTTAAATGACATAAAGCAAAGCCTAACAGATAAAGGACACGTTGTAACGAACAACTCGAATGTCAAACAAAGATTAACAAACAAACCCCTACCTATGCACTTTATAGATATCAAACCTCATGACAACAGAGAAATTTACAAAATAAACACGCTATTAAACACGATAGAGCAATTTGAAACACCACATGCCAAACGTGAAATTCCCAAGTGTATGCACTGCCAAAAATATTGACACACAAAAAACTATCACAGAAACAACACAGGATGCGTAAAATGTGCAGCAGAGCATTTAACTAATGATTGCCCCAGGGAGGTTAGAGATGATAAAGCCAAATGTGTCAACTGTAATTAAAAACATCCAGTTAACTGCAGAGGGTGTATGGTGCCCAAGCATATCCAACAAAAATTATATCCAAGATTACGGGAACAAAATATAACAATAAGATCGATTCGATCAGGCGTAACATATACAGTGCGACCCATAAGTTTTGGGACTATTTTTTAATAATAGGACTAGAGCAATCTAAGGACTATCAACCAATACCCGTTCACACAGGGAGTTTCGTTTGTTTATCTTCGACAGTCTACGAGTTATAACTTGTCTTGTAAAGTCAGTTTTCTTTATACGTACGTCATGGATGGCGGAAATGAACAGAGAGATACCAAGACATTTTGTTTCAAAGCCGGTCTATCTGCTACAGAAACACTAGTATTGGTGCAAAAGGCTTATGGGAATGAGGCTCTGAACCGATCAAACGTCTTTAGGTGGAATTCTCGATACGAGTAGAATACGACGAGAGAGGTGGCCGTCCAGAATCGACTCGAGCTTACTAGGTAAATATTGCTCCTGTTGCTGATTTGGTCAAAAACGACCGTCGAATCGCATCAAGAATTATAGCAAAATCTTCGAACATTCCCAAGACTGTAGTTCTTCGGATTCTGAAAGAGGATTTGGGAAAGAGAAAGTTGTGTGCACGTTTTGTTCCACACTCCTTGATACCTGAGCAAATGGAAGATCGAGTCACATCTTGCCAAGACTTTATCGCGAAGGCTAATGCGGACAAAAATTTTTTAACAAAATTATTACGGCAAATGAGACCTGGTGTGTTGCCTATGACCCCGAAACAAAGCGACCGACTTCTGAATGGGTTGGTGAGACATCCTTTCGGCCGAAGAAACTGAAATTCTAAAGGTCCCGCATCAAGACCATGTTGATAATTTTTCGACTCTCAAGGCGTAGTGCACACAGAATTCGTACCAGAGGGAAAAACAGTACACGCAGTATGTTATAAAGGACTAATGGATCGCCTCCTGAACCGGGGGATCGTCCAGCTGCGTTCTGTACTCTAGATGTTTTCTTGTTGTACGATAATGCCCCGCCTCAAAAGCTGCAAGTGTCTGCCAATTTTTGACCCCAAGAAAGATACAACCCTTTATCACCCCCCCCCCCCCCCCGTACTCTCCAGATTTATCTCAGCCAGACTATTTTCTGTTCCCACGTTGAAAATGAAGATAATAAGACTCCGCCTTGCGGATGTAGCCGAGATCCAAGAAGCCGTAACCGATGAATTAAAGAAGTTCCAAAAAGAGGAATTTTTAGCAGCTTTTAAGAAAGTCTACGACGGCGCAAAAGCCTGTATATATGCCAGTGGAGCTTATTATTAATAAAAAAGGGCATGCGTTTTCCTCATGTGTCTTCGATTTTAAAAAATCAGTCCTAAAACTTTTGGACCGCACTGTGTACGCTGAGGTGGTTCAAGGACAAACCGAATTACCCCAAGTAAATGTAACTCAACTAAATCCAACGAATATGACACAACCCGCGGATGACTTAACAGAACCGAAACAAATTATGAAAAACTTAATGGCTCAAATGGAAACTCTAATAAACCTTTTATCAGCGCTCGCCACCAAAAATAATTAATGGCTCAGTTATTAAAGATTGCAGCCTGGAATGTCAATGGCTTGTGCCAACATGCGCAAGGGATAGAGAACTTTCTTCACTCCTTTAACCTAGATATTCTACTGGTATAAGAAAGCCATTTCACCAACAGAAACTACATAACACCAAACTACAATATATACTATACTAATCACCCAGAAGAAAGAGTGCACGGAGGTACTGCAGTAATAATTAGACACAACATTAAACACTACGTTAAAGAAGAGTATAGACATGAAAATATACAAGCCACTAACATCGCCACTGAAGACAAGATTGGAGAAACAACAGTTTCCGCAATCTACTGCCCTCCCAAGCACCACAACACATATGACGATTACGATAAATATTTCAAAACACTCGGAAACCGTTTCATTGCCGGAGGAGATTGTAATACCAAAAACACCCTTTGGGGATCTAGATTTACGACTACAAAAGGACGAGAGCTACATAAAGTTACGAAAAAAACTTAAAGCACCTTTCAACAAGACTGCCCACCTACTGGCCAAGTGATCCTAACAAAATACCGGACCTCGTAGATTTCTGCGTAACTAAGGGAATTGGCAATAAAAATTTCACCAATTTTCATAAATATGTTTAATCACATACCATAAAATCAAAGAAACCGTCCTAATACAGCAAAAAGACGGCTGAATTGTTTTAGAGAAACTCTCGATGGCCTAATAACCTTGGAGATACCCATAAAAACTGAAATAGATATAGAAGAAGCAGTCGAAAACATAACCAAAACAATTCAAAAGCGGTATGGCAAGTAACACCAGGTAGAAATGAAAAAAACTTTAAAGAAGAACACCCAATAATACTAAAAGAAAAAATAGCAGAAAAAAGAAAGGCCTGTGAAAGATGGCACCTACCAAGTGTCCCACAAGACAAAGATACAACAAGCACATGGTCCAATCAGTCTCCTCCCATATTATTAAAGGTCGTAGTAACGTTGATGGTCATGAATCGCTTAATTGTGATACAACTATGAAAATAGCACTACCAGATACTGTAAATATAGTCATATTCTCCTGGTGATGGGCGAAAATATTGCGCGAAACATGTATAGCAGTAGTAAAGGTGGCGGTATACCGAGTGACGTCACACGTAAACAAACCTAACCTTGAGCTCCCTCTAGTGACGTCACACGTAAACAAACCTAACCTTCCCCTCCCTCCCCTTGTCCTTTGGCGGCAAATATTGCCCCAGACAATTTGGCGCCTGGGTTAAACCTAACTTTGACTTGTTATTATTTACAAACCTAACCCTCCCCACCCTTCTGTAGGCCTTTAGGCGATCACGTGATGTCAACAGAGATGGCGGAAGGGTGAATGAACTTCCCTCTAAACATAACTTTGATTTGTTATTATTTACAAACCTAACCCTCCCCACCCTTCTTTAGGCCTTTAGGCGATCACGTGATGTCAACAACGATGGCGGAGGGGTGAATGACCTTCCCTCTTAACCTAACTTTGAACTTTGTTATTATTTAGAAACGTTGTTATTGTCACGTGATGTAAACACCCCAGGCGACGTGATGTCAACAAAGATGGCGGAGGGGTGAATGACCTTCCCTCTTAAACTAACTTTAAACTTTGTTATTATTTTGAAACGTTGTTATTGTCACATGATATAAACACCCCCAGGCGATGCGGTATCAACAACGATGGTGGAGGAGTGAAGACCTTTCAGTTTAACCCAACTTTAAAATGTATTATTTTAAAACTTTGTTATTGTCACGTGATGTAAACACCCCCAGGATATTATGGTAAACAAAGTCGCCATTTTGAATTTTAGCTAATATGGCAGCTAACACGGTAAGTTTAAACTTTGTTATTTTGAAGCGTTGTTATGGTTGCTGGATGTAAACAAAAGATGGCGGAGGGTTTAATAACCTTTGTGCGTAACCTAACTTTAACTTCGTATGGTTACTTGATGTAAACAAAGGCGCCATTATAAATTTTTGCTAACATGGCGGCTAGAGCGGTAAGTTTAAACTTTGTTATTATTTTGAAGCGTTGTTATGATAAACAAAGGCGCCATTTTGAATTTTTGCTAAAATGGCGACTTGCGCGGCAATTTTAAACATAACTTTGAACTCTGTTATTTGAATAACGCGGACATGTTAGCGGTTAGCGCGGTAATTTTAAATTAATGTTAACCTAAACATAACTTCGTTATTGTAATAAGTCGGCCATTTTTACAATATGGTGGATACGCGCGCTATTTAAACCTGACTTAAAATTGTTATTTGGATAAGATGGCCATTTAACAATATGGCGGGCAAGTGTGTTATTTAAACTCCATTTAAAAATTTACTATTTGAATAGAACCGCCATGTTACAATATGGCTTTACACTTTAAACTATATATACGACACACGAAAGAGGTGGCTAAAGCGGTAAGATATTAGTATCATAATTGAAATATTCTAGGTTCGAATCCTGCGGCTTTAACCATCTCTTTTTAAGGAAACTATCCCAGGTAATTAGAGTAAATAAACACAATTTTACATTTTACAAATATGTACAGATTAAATTTTAGTTAGTAGTTAACTGAGTGAGGTAGACGAGTAGCCTATACTTTGTTGACCCCTAAGCCAAAGTTATGAGTCTATTGTAAATGGTTTGTATGCCCCTGAGGGTAAAAGTCATTAGCGTAATGGGAATTGTTTACTCCAGGACATTATCCTAATTGAAAAAGCTTGTATGCCACCAGGCGAAAGCCATTAGCTTGCCAACTTAGACGTGTTGCGAATTGCTGGCGCCAGTAGGAATGTGTTACATAGAATCAGATAACGATTCTTGGAAAAGGCCATTAAGGGGATGCAGGTGACATGCTTTAAAAGCCATTAAGATAGCAATCAGGTAACAATTCCTTGAAAACCCCATTAGGGGATGTAGGTGACATTAAGAAGACCAGCAGGTCTGAACATGTTTGGAGGGTAGCACTATATATTGAAGCATTTTAGCTGTAATGGAATATTCTGCATTGTGCCTTGACGAGGTTTAGAGCCTTTCTACGCTACGCGACTTGTATCTACCAACGCTTCAGCAGCCAGCAGCAGCAGCTACAAGCATTTACTGTTACTGTCAGCAACCAGCGGCTACATCAGAGTTTACAACTGTTGCAGCTAGCATTCTGCAACTGCGTATATTTCAAGTAAGTGATACCGTTGCGTTTAAAATATAAAATGGATAAGATGATTCTGAATAGGGCAAGAGCTATTTCTACTGCTGAGGCACCCTCTGTAAGCAGGAATGAGATAGCACTTTCTACTAGCAGAAGCAGTCTAGTGTCGGAGACAGCTGAACAGCCACCCTTTAAGAATTTGGACGAGACGTCAAAATCTTTTCGAAAATTTAACGCGACCGGGCGTAGTTTGCTTATCAAGTTTAATTCTCCAGGTGAAGAGCAAGACCCCACCACTTATCTCAAGGAATGCATTACTGCACTTACTAATTACCTAGTGGATAAAGTGCCAGATAGAGATTTGGTTGGTTTGAGAATCCGCAATACTGAGAATGTGCAGGATAAGATGGTTGGCATTAGCTTACGTCGCCGGGACCAGCTGAAACCCGACGTGTTATGGTCTGTACTTGGAAAGGTCATACAAAGCAATGCTAGGTTTGCTCTGACTAACCGTTTGGAAGTGCATGCAGACCATGTTAGGATGCAGGTTGGTAACGGCCGAGAAAAGACAAAGGGGCGTTCATTAGAAGTTTTGAATGCGATTAAAAAGAGTATTGTTATTGTGAAGGCAGGTTTTCTGTGTTTGGCTCATGCATTAATAATTGTTATGGCTAGGGTAAATAATGACGCAAAGTACAAATCGTATAGGAATGGGTATGGTTTGAAGAAACTTGTTGGAGAACATTTGAAGGCTTCCGGTGTAGATTTATCCAATGGCGGGGGGTTTGAAGAACTTCGACAGTTTCAGGAGTACCTTGTGGATTACAAAATTATTATGTTTGATGGTTTGTACCCTGATAGGGTCATGTTTAGTTGAAATTTCCTTTTGGCTAAGAAATTGTAACTCCTATATGATCCGGACTCTGGGATTATAATGTAATTACCAACTTTAAGGGTGCAATGGCGAAAAGGTATATATGTAACGGCTGTGACACGTTATACGACCATACACAAAAGTGTGACAAAGTTTGCTCCCTGTGTACTGCTACACCACCCTGTACTAAAGATCAGTCCAAGTATTGTACATGTAACAGGTGTTTTCTCAGTGAGAAGTGTTTCCAGAATCACCTTATTCTCAAAGTGAAAGGCAAGCTAGTCTGTCAGTGGAGACAAGTATGCCGTAATTGTTCATATTTGGTAACGTCTGATTCGAAGCATGAATGCATCAAGAAATTTTGCACTTTTTGTAATAAGAAACAACCTTCAGGCCATTTATGCTACGTGGCTCCATTGAAACCTAGCAAGCTTACAAAAAAGTATTTGAACGTTTTTTATACGGAGTGCACACAAGACCTTGAAAAGCGTGATGGGTCTTTTGAGCATGTTCCAAACCTCGTATGTGTTCAGCAGGTGTGTTCTAATTATGAAGCCGTGCAAGATGTTAATGACGATTGTGAACAGTGTGGAAAGTGTGTCCACACGTTCTTGCAAGACCCCGTAGGCAAATTTACTGATTTTCTTCGATTATCTAGGCCATTCGCTGACAAGATTTATAATTTCACACAACTCTCGTGGATACGACGCAAGTTTCTTCTCATAAGGTTTTTGGAACTTAGATGGGAGCCGAAATTGATAACGAACGGTAGTAACATTTTTAGTATGGTTGTGGAAAATCTTCATTTTTTGGATTCGCTGAATTATTTGCCCATGAGTTTAAAGAGCATGCCCAAATCATTCGACCTGACATGCAAGAAGGGGTACTACACCCACTTCTTCAACACGGCTAGCAATGTGAATTATGTGGGCCCTTATCTCGAGCCCGAATTTTACGGGGCAGACTATGCCTGCTGATGAGCGCGCCCAATTTATGCAGTGGCATAAAGAAAAGAAAGGTAAATTATTTTGTAACAAGGACGAACTGCTAGTCTACTACATGGATGATGTGAATGTATTGAGGCAGGCATGCTGCGCGTTTAGAAATTTGTTTTTGAAGTTGGTTAAAATGGACCCGTTTAAGGAAGCTATAACAATATCGTCCACTTGCAATAAGGTATTCCGGACCATGTTCTTGAAACCTGATGCTGTAGTTATTATCCCAGGAGCGGGTTATCGTATGGGGGATGGGTCTTCAATGGCGGGGGTATAATGGGCGGACTAAAAACATTATTCATGCAGGTAATGGGAGGAAAGTGCATTTGGCTGGGGTACCTAATGTAAAAGTTGACGGGTATTGTCGAGAGAAAAATGAAGTCTTTCAGTATTTAGGTTGTTTTTGGCATGGGTGTCTGCATGCCCAATCGACATAAAGCCATTGGCAACACTGAGGAAACACTGGAGAACAGATATGAGGAAACAATTGCGAGATGGCAAAAAAATCAAAGACGCTGGTTACACTGTTGTTTCGATCTGGGGAGGTGTGAGTTTAGAAAACTATTGCGTAACACTCCTGGCCTTGAAAATGAACGTTGCTCGCACCCCTATGTAAAGAACGCTCCCATTAATATTCGGGATGCCTTGTACGGGGTTAGAACCGAGGCTAGTAAAACATTACGGAGTAAAGGATGGGGAATTAATCCGATATGTGGATGCAATCAGTCTGTATCCCTACATTTGTAAGTACGATAAGTTTTCAGTAGGCTACCCGAAAGTGCACGTGGGTTCAGACTGTCCCCCTGAATGTTTGGTTAGTGAGGGTGTCATCAAATGTAAGGGTTTACCTCCTAGGGGACTAACATCCAGTTGTTCCATACAAAAGCAGCTCCAAACTGATGTTCCCCTTGTGTTAAGTTGTGCCGACACTATGAACCAGGACGACTGTAACACTCTGATAAGGAGCGCTATATAGGTGGGACGTGGATAGTGGATGAGTTCCGCAAGGCCGTAGACATGGATTATGGTCTAGTAGACGTGTTTGAATTTTGGGAGTGTGAAGTAACGTGCTTTGACAAAGACACCAATTTAGGTCTTTTAGCAGAGTACGTAAACATGTTCCTAAAACTCAAACAGGAATCATCCGGCTACCCATCCTGGGTTCAAAGTGAGGAAAACAAAGACAAATACATTGAGGACTACCGGCGCGCAGAGGGAATTGCTTTAGACAAGGCATCAATTTCCAAAAATTCTGGGCAACGTACTTTGGCAAAGCTACAATTGAACTCAACGTGGGGCAACTGGGCACAAAACCAAAACAAGACCCAGACTACAATGATCAACTCTGAGAAAGAGTTTCACGAGCTTTTAACAAGTCCGGGTACTGAGGTTACAAACCTCATATTCCCGAAAGAAGAGGTAGCATGGGTCTCCTGGAAATATTCCAAAGACAATGTTACCACTGGGAAAATTTTAACGTAGCAGTTGCCGCTTACGTAACTACACAAGCTTGGCTCAAATTATACGGGTATTTGAGGAAATTGGGGAAGTCTGTTTTGTACTGCGATACAGACTATTATTTCGTTCAGAAGGTAGATGAACCCCAAAAGTAACAATACGGGACTATCTGGGCGACCTCGCAGATGATGTGGAGGATTTTGGCTCTGGTTCCTTCATAGATCATTTTGTTTTGGGCGGCCCTAAAAACTATGCGTTTTCGGTAATTTGTCCCTCGACCGGTAAACGCACAATTAGATGTGAAGTGAAGGGTATAACTATGAACTATGAATGTTCAAAAGTTGTAAACTTTACTTCTTTGAAAAACATGAATCTGGAAGACGCGCCACCTGCGCAATGTTCACAATCCTAAGAAGTTCAAGAGGGCACATGGTGGCATAGTAGTGTCAGAGCCGGAAACCAAAGAGTACAAGGTCGTTTTTAAGAAGCGCCAGCTTATGGACAACTTTGACTCTTTACCATATAGATATTAATAATTTATTTATTTTATTTATTTTATTTATTTTATTTATTTATTTATTTATTTATTTATTTATTTATTTATTTATTTATTTATTTATTTATTTATTTATTTATTTATTTATTTATTTATTTATTTATTTATTTATTTATTTATTTATT
>Ga0268261_10001372_pt1 | contig 16627 bp, 6 predicted proteins | sample TergutNc150P1_FD_190353 | JGI IMG/M metagenome (GOLD analysis project Ga0268261, IMG submission 190353) | Nasutitermes corniger P1 segment gut microbial community from laboratory colony in Florida, USA - Nc150 P1 (SPAdes) (version 2) | ecosystem: Host-associated > Arthropoda: Insects > Digestive...
GGGGGGGGGGGGGTGAGTTTTTCCGCGCCTGTCTAGACCGACCCTGGGGCCCACCTAGCCCCCTATACAATTGGGTACCGGGTCTTTCCCGGAGGTAAAGCGGCCGGGACATGGCGTTGACCACCCACCCCCATTTAGCGCCGAGGTCAAGGAAAGAATAGGGCTATACCTGTACTCCCCCTGTGGGCCTTCGTGGCCTGTTCACTGTTTCACTGTAAACTAAAACTTAAAATGCAGAGTTTGCGCCAGTGTCGTCAGTGTTTAAACTTGTTACGAATTTATGACACTCGAGTTTCTCATGGAGATGATTATAGACAGGCCGTTTCCTGAATATGACGCCGTGTATCTTAGTAGCAACTTATGAACTTGTGCAGGACGATTCGGAGGAACGTTCTGCCCTCATCCTTAATGTAAGAGTGAGCTGTGAATAAAAATTATTTGTGACTGATAAGAGAAACGAAATTGATATGGTGCAGTATGAGACTGTTAAAGAAAGGTGAGTCTTATTTTGATATTATTTGTTGAGTGTATTTTGAGTGAGTTAAGTTGTTCATTAATTATACCAACAAAACAAGAGCAGTACTGCTAAATTTGAGGTCTGAGGTATCATGACGATGACTGAAGATTTCTGTTTTGTGGCATATGATGTTCTGTAGCCTGGCGGTATTGTACACACTGAAACCGCCCCTTCGATTTTCGAACACGGGAACAGGCTTCCTTGAGATATAACGGTTTTATTTAAAACCCATATATATATATATATATATATATATATATATATATATATATATATTACGGTTTGCTTCTGCAAGTCAACGTTTGTTCTGTTCACCCTACTAAATCCGGCCTTGGGCTCCGCTTAGCAACCGTTTCTGCAGGTGTGCTGAGATCGTATTGCAGATTGGATGTCAGGTGGCCAACAGAGTAACTGATGTTTGTGGCGAAAGCGTTATGCACGGGATCACTTCGGAAATATCAAGGCGGCGAGCAGGATGTGTGTGTGTGTGTGTGTGTGTGTGTGTGTGTGTGTGTGCTCTGGCAAACAATAAGTGGTTTGACTTTAACAAAAGAGGCTGTTTTCTGTAATTTCGATTTGGCGTATCTTCCCTGTCGTCTCCATCCCCCTCCCTAATATTCCCCGTGAAGAGGAGAATCACTAGAAAGGCCGGGTAGAACACGTTTCAGAGAAACTTGCTGCCGCCATCTTGACGGTTGACTTCTGCTAGTCTACACGGCATTGCAGCTCGTGCGGCACCAATCTGAGCAGACAATGTCGTGAGAAACTTAGGGCTCACGTAATTTGAATGTGTTTCAGTGAGGCAAAAAGTAAATTGTTTTCAATCTGAATTTCTTGTTGATTATTTAACACATAAAATAAGTAAAAAATGGGAAACTTGAAGTTACAATTTCCGAACCCCGATCGCAGTAACCGCTTCACATAGACCTAATAACTACTGTTGGCCTTATACGGCGATGGTTTTGCTCCGGTTTCAGTGGAACATCCACGTTTCTTGTTTGCTTCGTCCTGTGTCCGTAGATAGGTTGGTTACAGACAGATACACCAGTCTGAAACCAACCTACTAACGACATAAACCTATATCCATTTAACAGGGTGCATATAATCTGCATTCAACAACACAGACTCACCTTACTTTACCTGTTTTAAAACCATTTTTTTTTTAATTTAACTATTTTTTCAATAAATAAACCAACTTTGTGTTAGAATCGGGAGTATATAAGATAATAACCATTACACCAAATGGTTTTACCTATACAGATTAACAGTTTATTTTATATTTTATTAGTGTTCTTTAAGACACTCTGATGATGTCCGCGAGTACGATAAAAAATGTTGGTGATGAGCAGTATATAATAACATACGTTTTATCAAAGATCATTCTTTGTCTTTTTATGTATTGCAATATAATGCACGATGTGAAACATGTTAAAAATTACATTTTGTAGTAAAATACCGCCGCAAGTTTTCTGTAATGATCCATCTTTCCGTTTTTCGTTTCATGCTAACAAAATTGTGAAATTTTTGCTACAAAAAATTCTTGCTAAATTATGGGTAGTTTTTCAGGTGCTCAGATGATGTAGTTCGTGCAGAGAAGAGGACATGTTGATGTAAGTCAAGTAGTCAGTAGTGAACTAATTAAATATCCTCTTCCGGTATTCTTGTGGAAGAGGAACCCTTAAAAGCCTTTAACAGGATAGTCGTGGTTCCTTCAATGTGATCTTTAACGATGTTCTTTGTTGCTACTTTTAAATAACGTTCTTGATACGTTGATAAATTAGTGTAGAGGACTGATGTAATGACACTAACGAGCGAAAACAGACGCTAACAGAGATAAATCTCTCGTAGTGTTACTTCGTCCACCATAAATCTAACATGGGTTGCCTTTGGATCGAAACCGGACCTCTCCGTTCTAAGAAGTCAAGGAATGGCACGGGCAGGACAGTTGATGATCTGTCCAGAAGTAGCAGAAGGTAACTTCTGGCATTCTGTACACAAGTTATACAAGCCAGACGTACCAACTAGCTAAACGTACGACGTAATAACAAGGCTGCTGCATTACGCTACACAGACTGATGAGAAGAAACAATTTAGAATGCACGCTTTCAGTAACAGACCACAATTGTGACTACAGTAAGGTCTCGTTTTACAACGGGGTTACGTTCTCGGATATTTGGTTGTAAATCGAATAGTCGTAAAACGAGTACTATTTAAATGGTTTAAATTGAGGTAGGTTCATGGGCCAAATAAATTAGTCAGACAATTTTATTACTTATTATTATATTTCTTTACATTATGACATACAATTTTAATTAAACTTTTAAAGCCTACTGGTTACGTGATTCACCACCAGTTTAACATTCAACAACTGTACGCTCTGCCCACACTGTGTTAATGTGTTTTGTATTTATATCAGACAAAACAGCGACTTGTGCCACTTACAGCATTAACTGACTGGTTTTTGTAACCGAGATGAAAAGTGTTTACAGCGCGGTACGAACTGGGTCTTTAAATAAAACAGTCTGCTTTGCGTCTTTAAAGGGTTTAATAAATTAAGCACGTAGAAATTTACACAGATAATTGAAAAAATATAATTCAAATTATTTTTTATTTTGTTCAAGAAGACCCAGACCGTGGTTTAGAATACATCAAGAAAGAATGTAACATCAACTGTTTTTTTATTTTTTCTTCTTTTCTCTCTTTTTGATGGACGTCGTGGGTAGAAAAATCACAGTCAACTTAAAAGAACTGCACTAAAATTGAAAAAGAAGAAACATATGCACAGCAGAAAAGAGCTAGAAGCGCACTACGTAGAGAAAGGACGCTTGAGTTGCGACAGTGGGGGCAAGTCGGGAGTGCTCGGTCCGACTCGACAAGGGTCGTAAAAGTGAATCGTCGTAAAACAAACCGTCGTAAAACGAGACCCTACTGTATTTCTGTAGTGCCTGGAGAGAACACTCAACAAATATTCGTAAAAATGTTCGTATTAGCTTCGTCATATCTGTCTGTCCTGCCAGCTTGCTACAACTAGAGAATCGTCTGACCAATGTTCATAAAATTTTATTATGATATATTTGTAAACTGCAATTGGGTAGCCACCTGGTGGCAGTTGTACAGAACACATATACACACAAACAATACACAGAACGACACAATACATAGAACAACACAAAAATTAGGAAGAGTGCAGGCCGTGCCCCGTCTTTGTGGCGTTTACCCTGGCATTTGCCTTACAACTGAGGAAAAAACACGGAAAAACCTCAGTCAGTGTAGGCTTAAGTAAAATGTAATAAGACGTTTTAGATTTCATTAAAATCTTACGTCAGTTAAGGTAACTCTACTTCAGGCCCTACATACGTTTCTGCTTGCAATTACAACTTACATATCTAGCTAAGCGTTTGTTACAGTGTAAAATAATTTATAAAATCATTTAAAAAAACAAAGGCCAATGACACACTGAAACTCTATACAAATTCAATTTTTACGCAGTAGGAAGCAAACGAGTTATAGAAAAGTCGGCATTCGGTATAGAATTGTCTAGGCATGGGAAGTGAATTGTCTAGGCATGGGAAGTGAATTGTCTAGGCATGGGAAGTGAATTGTCTAGGCATGGGAAGTGAATTGTCTAGGCATGGGAAGTGAATTGTCTAGGCATGGGAAGTGAATTCTAAGTAGGTGTTGGAAAACAACCGTCAATCACAACATTCTTCAAGTACTAGCTGTAGAGTGCTGCCAGTTGCGGCTGATGTACAGAACCATCATTCGGCAAAAAGGTACAAAAGGTAAGTTACCATGTAAAGTACCTTACATGTTCTAGTATATAATTCCAACTAGATACACAAGTCACAGAGTTTATTTTATCTGACAACTGCTTTACATGTTTCGGGCGTCACTATCACCCATCTTCAGGAGCACAAAACAACTGTAACTACAGCATCTGGTAACGGTTACACTGTAATAGATAGAGTTAAATTACAGTGTAACGGTTCTGTAGTTACAGTTGTTTTGTGCTCCTGAAGATGGGTGATAGTGAAGCCCGAAACATGTAGAGCAGTTGTCAGATAAAATAAACTCTGTGACTTGTGCATCTTGTTGGAATTATATACTAGAATATTATTACGATGCACGGACCCATGAAAATTAAATTTACCTTACATGTGTTAATATATTTATGTTTCTATTGATATATTACGTTATATATAAAACAAATACATAATGAGACGAAATTGTTAATTACAAAATGTGAATGTACTCCTGTAAAAGCAGCACATTCAATTGTTTTACATGGCAACATTTTGCCTGATAGTGACTGTACAAGAGCCAAAATACGTAACGTAAATCAGTATATAAAGAATATTGTGATTGATGGTTATTTTTTCCTATACTTATGTACCTTCATCACAACGGGACGTCCCAATAAAAATAGTTAGTTCTAAAGATGTTTGAGAGATTTGCGACTGACAGGTAACCATCTTAAACATAATATATTAAGGGCCCTTAAGACAGCTATTTATCTTTCTCGCAGCTGAGTTGTTTGTGATAGTAGCTGTGCCTGAATGTAAATCTCTGCAATATTTTCAACATTTAACTTGTCGGACCAGTGCAGAGCAATAAAAGCATTGTTTTGCGTTCTGTCAATTTAAAAAACTGACGCGTTTTGCAAACTCCATTTTGGACTGCTTTCTACAAATTAATGAAATGCATGAATTAGCTACCATAAGTAAAGCCATAATATGTAGTTCTGTACTTATATATTTTCATCTTCAACAGTCAAGATATAGAGCTGTTCATATACTGAGCGTTCTCCGTTGTTGCGTCTTGGTTAGACAGACACAAAATTCAGGAATCTCTCTTCAATTCTGACATCAGATAAGGACAGCATGCTACTCAGAGACTTTTCTATAACCAAGAGGAGGCGACAGTAATTGTCCAATTTGTGTGTTAGTTGAATAAAATACCTTTATAAAAAACTTTAGACTTGGCCAAGGAATAATTTAAGCCAGTTAAATTAAACAGTTATTGTGAAAATCCACCTCAATTAGAAGTCTATTATCCCAAAGGATTTATGAACTGACAGTTAATTGTTCCAGTTATACAGGGGTTTTAGAAAATGGCGAAGGCGTTAACATAAACCATCCACATAACTCTTCACTCTCACCCTTAAGAGTTATGTTTATTTTCTGTGGCGCTGTGACCCAACGCAGGTCATGGCCTTTTCATTCTTGATGTTTCTAGATCACACACAACGACGCACCACAGTCGGTAGGACTCCTCTGGACGAGTGATCAGCTCGTCGCAGAGACCTCTACCTAACAACACACAACATTCACAACAGACAAACTTCCATGCCCCTGGTGGGATTCGAACCCACGATCTCAGCAGGCGAGCGGCCGCAGACCTAGGCCTTAGACCGCGAGGCCACTGGGACCGGCAAGAGTTATGTTAGATGTTAATATTAATAACATTTTCATTAACGAAACTATCAACAAACACTTTTTTATAACCGGTTGTTTGTGTCTTGCTGGTGAGGAAACACGAACATTTCATATTTGTTTGTACATCTCCGCATATCCGTGAGAAATACAGTATCTCGAACGAAAGGCAGAGGAATGCTGCTGGTGTTTGGCGGACAGGGTGTTCAGGAGAACGGCCCTAAGAAGGAGATAATAACAGGAGAGTGGAGAACGGTCCTAAGAAGGAGATAATAATAGGAGAGTGGAGAAGGGTCCTAAGAGGAGATAATAACAGGAGAGTGGAGAACAATGCGTGACGAGTTTCTTAGTTACGCGTGGTGAAGGCATGGTGAAGATAAGGGATTTGTGCAAAAGTTTTGTTACAAAACCTGAAGGGAAAACACCAATTGGAGGTACTGGATATAGTTATGTGACTGTTTACTAAAACCTCCACTGAAACAGTACGGTGCAAGGATGCAGGCTGAACTGATGTCATTTGGAAGAGGTGGCAGTGGGAAGGGGGCTTACAAGGAGAGGAATGTTCCTTCTCGTTGTATAAACGAGGGCGGTATGCTACCATTTGAGTGACTCAGCATCCAATGGGCTCTGATCTGTAGTGCTACTATAGAGATGTAAGATCGACATACGTTTGTTGTCTTTCCGTTGCGTTTGACGCTATATAAAAAAATAACTTAACTGCCATTACGTTTGTAGGTCTTCACTACCGAAATTTGTCTTAATTTGTTATTCATTTTGTTTTAGGAATAATAAACGTAAAGTAAATATGGGGTTGCTAACTGGTCTATGCGTGGGTTCTCTTACATCATGTTGGACAAGTTTGGGAATTTTATTCCAACTAAGACCAATAGCTATGTCGCGAAGGATAAACTGTTCATCGATCAGCACATGTTGTTAAGTCGGAATTTTCACCTCCACAAGTAAACTGGAATTCCATAATACTTTCACCGATGCATAGATTCCAGGAGCAAGTAGCATCACAAGGAAGAATGCTAAGTGCAATAGAAGACGGGATTTACAATTGTTCGCCATTTACTTTACAGCAAAAAAAAGTGTATATGATATTTTTGAGTAGTATTCAGTTTACTGGTTGTGACGTAACAGAGTGAAACGTGAATCAGTTTTACTAACCGCTGATGAATGAGGAGTTTTGAGCGTTGATAGTGAGATGATTCGCAGGTTCCAAGCAATGTGTTAGAAAGAAACCTCTTGCAGTGTTACTCTGTCCACTATATAACCTACATGGACTACACCAGCTGAAGCCGGGATTTGGGCGGTAAGACGCCGGTGATTGACTTAAGGCACGGTCTTGTAGTATTTTATATAAAACCCTCAAACTTTTCGAAGGCTTTCTCTTTCCGGTGTCGGGAGTACGTGGAATAATCGATTCCTTCTCATTTAAGACTCTAAACAGAGCTGCTCTCACACTTCCAATAAGACGACAGCACTTCACATACTTGATTTTGAGGATGTTTGCTGTTTGTTGATAACCAAGACTTATTATTACACGTTAAAGTACGTAGAAACCTAATTTGTTTTTTATCATGTTACTGTTGAACTTAACTGTCAGAAGACTTTGATATCATGGAACTTTTGAACCTAAATGTCAGAACACCTTGCTATCATGGTACAGGAGAAGCTAACTGTCAGAACACCTTGCTGTCACGGTACAGTTGAACCTGTCAGAACACCTTGCTATCATGGTACAGGAGAAGCTAACTGTCAGAAGACCTTGATATCACGGTACAGGTGAACCAAACCGTCAGAAGAACTTGCTATCATGGTACAGTTGAGCCTAACTGTCAGAAGACCTTGCTGTCACGGTACAGTTGAACCTAACTATCAGAAGACCTTGATATCACGGTACAGGTGAACCAAACCGTCAGAAGACCTTGCTATCATGGTACAGTTGAACCTAACTGTCAGAAGACCTTGCTATCATGGTACAATTGAACCTAACTGTCAGAAGACCTTGTTATAATGGTACAGTTAAATCTAACTGTCAGAAGACCTTGCTATCATGGTACAGTTGAACCTAAACGTCAGAAGATCTTGCTATCATGGTACAGTTGAACCTAACTGTCAGAAGACCTTGTTATAATGGTACAGTTGAACCTAACCGTCAGAAGACCTTGCTATCACGGTACAGTTGAACCTAAACGTCAGAAGATCTTGCTATCATGGTACAGTTGAACCTAACTGTCAGAAGACCTTGCTATCATGGTACAGTTGGACCTAATTGTCAGAAGACATTGCTATCATTGGTACAGGTGAACCTAACTGCCAGAAGATCTTGCTATCATGGTACAGTTGAACCTAACTGTCAGAAGACCTTGCTATCATGGTACAGGTGAACCTAACTGTCAGAGGACCTTACTATCATGGTACAGTTGAACCTAACCGTCAGAAGACCTTGCTGTCATGGTACAGGAAAACCTAACTGTCAGAAGACCTTGCTATCATGGTACACTTGAAGCTAACCGTCAGAAGACTTGCTATCATGGTACAGGTGAACCTAACTGTCAGAAGACCTCGCTAGCATGGTACAGTTGAACATTACTGTCAGAAGACCTTGCTGTCATGGTACAGATGAACCTAACTGTCAGAAGAGTTTGCTATCATGGTACAGTTGAACCTAACTGTCAGAAGACCTTGCTGTCACGGTACAGTTGAACCTGTCAGAAGACCTTGCTATCATGGTACAGTTGAACCTAACTGTCAGAAGACCTTGCTGTCATGGTACAGTTAAACCTAACTGTCAGAAGACATTGCTATCACGGTACAGTTGAACCTAACAGTCAGAAGACTTTGCTATCATGGTACAGTTGAACCTAACTGTCAGAAGACCTTGCTGTCATGGTACAGTTGAACCTAACTGTCAGAAGACATTGCTATCACGGTACAGTTGAACCTAACTGTCAGAAGATTTTGCTATCATGGTACAGTTGAACCTAACTGTCAGAAGACCTTACTGTCATGGTACAGTTGAACCTAACTGTCAGAAGACTTTGCTATCATGGTACAGTTGAACCTAACTGTCAGAAGACCTTGTTATCACGGTACAGTTGAACCTAAATGTCAGAAGACCTTGCTATCATGGTACAGTTGAACCTAACTGTCAGAAGACATTTCTGTCACGGTACAGTTGAACCTAACTGTCAGAAGACCTTGCTGTCATGGTACAGTTGAACCTAACTGTCAGAAAACCTTGCTCTCATGGTACAGTTGAACCTAACTGTCAGAAGACCTTGCTATCACGGTACAGTTGAACCTAACTGTCAGAAGACCTTGCTGTCACGGTACAGTTGAACCCAACTGTCAGAAGACCTTTCTATCATGGTACAGTTGAACCTAACTGTCAGAAGACCTTGCTATCACGGTACAGTTGAACCTAACCGTCAGAAGATCTTGCTATCATGGTACAGTTGAACCTAACTGCCAGAAGAGCTTGCTATCCTGGTACAGTTGAACCAAACTGTCAGAAGACCTTGCTATCACGGTACAGTTAAACCTAACTGTCAGAAGACCTTACTATCATGGTACAGGTGAACCTAACTGTCGGAAGACCTTGCTATCATGGTACAGTTGAACCTAACTGTCAGAAAACCTTGCTATCATGGTACAGGTGAACCTAACTGTCAGAAGACCTTGCTATCATGGTACAGTTGAACCTAACCGTCAGAAGAACTTTGCTGTCATGGTACAGGTGAACCTGTCAGAAGACCTTGCTATCATGGTACAGTTGAACCTGTCATAAGACCTTGCTATCATGGTACAGTTGAACCTGTCATAAGACCTTGCTATCATGGTACAGTTGAACCTAATTGTCAGAAGATTTTGCAATCATGGTACAGATGAACCTAACTGTCAGAAGACCTTGCTGTCATGGTACAGTTGAACATAACTGTCAGAAGACCTTGCTATCACGGTACAGTTGAACCTAACCGTCAGAAGATCTTGCTATCATGGTACAGTTGAACCTAACTGTCAGAAGAGCTTGCTATCATAGTACAGTTGAACCAAACTGTCAGAAGACCTTGCTATCACGGTACAGCTAAACCTAACTGTCTGAAGACCTTACTATAATGGTACAGGTGAACCTGTCGGAAGACCTTGCTATCATGGTACAGTTGAACCTAACTGTCAGAAGACTTTGCTATCATGGTACAGGAAACCCTAACTGTCAGAAGACCTTGCTATCATGGTACAGTTGAACCTAACCGTCAGAAGAGCTTGCTGTCATGGTACAGGTGAACCTGTCAGAATACCTTGCTATCATGGTACAGTTGAACTTGTCATAAGACCTTGCTATCATGGTACAGTTGAACCTGTCATAAGACCTTGCTATCATGGTACAGCTGAACCTAACTGTCAGAAGATTTTGCTATCATGGTACAGATGAACCTAACTGTCAGAAGACCTTGCTGTCATGGTACAGTTGAACCTAACTGCCAGAAGACCTTGCTATCACGGTAGAGTTGAACCTAACTGTCAGAAGACTTTGCTATAATGGTACAGTTGAACCTAACTGTCAGAAGACCTTGCTATCATGGTACAGTTGAACCTAACTGTCAGAAGACCTTGCTGTCGTGGTACAGTTGAACCTAACTTTCAGAAGACTTTGCTACCATGGTAGAGTTGAACCTAACTGTCAGAAGACCTTGCTGTCACGGTACAGTTGAACCTAACTGTCAGAAGACCTTGCTGTCACGGTACAGTTGAACCTGACTCTCAGAAGGCTATGCTATCATGGTACAGTTGAACCTAACTGTCAGAAGACCTCGCTATCGTGGTACAGTTGAACCTAACTGTCAGAAGACAGAAATAAAACGCGTGTATTAAATAAGAAGTTTGGTGCAACAATTGTGAATTAGAGGATGGTCTAATCGTATGTAGTGAAGCAGGGCCTCATCGAACTGAATTCGTTGATTTTAAGTGAAACTATCTGTGACTTGTTTGGTTTGCGAAACAAATTATCTGTAAACCGCCGTAATCTCTTTTTAAAACAGTGCTGTACAGCCGCTTCGATTTAAAAAAATCGATCGATATACAAAAATACAAGGATGTATTAAAAATTAGGGCCTGTTCAGACCTGTAATGACAGGAACACAGTATAATGAAATATAGTGCAACAATTGTAAATTTAAGGAAATTTTAATTATATGTATATATAAATAAACATGGCCTAATCCACCCGAATTCTTTGTTCTTAAGTGAAAGTATTGTGGCTTTTTTTGCGTTCCATAATATACGCAATTCCGTGGGATCTCATGTTTGAAAGTGTTGTAGAAAAAGCTTGTGAATACAAATTTCCAAACGGAAGTGCAGTTCAGTTTAGCACACAACTGACCCTTTAAAGCCCATTGGTTATCATATGTACCACCAGGTTTCAGATACAAAACCCTACGTTCTGCCCGCAGACGAACTATATTATGTGTTTCGTTTTATTTCTGTAATAAAGTTAGGTTATTTTCTCATTGAACATTAAGCATGGAGTCTGTTTACTGCGCGGCACAAAGTGGATCTTTTAAATTTATATTTAGTCCTTATTTTAATCTTAAAATATTTAAAGCATCTTCTTTTAGTTGTTAATGTAAGATTTATTTAATAATTTTTTAAAATAAAATGCAGCATTACGAAATGTTTCCGCAGAAAATTTAAAGCCAGTCACGTGGTCTTTTGGCTTCTTGCAGACAGTTTGGGAATCACTAACTGGAGGGACTTCACCTACCTTGAAGACCAGGCGTTGTTTGTTGTCTAAACATTGTGGAGACAGGATATCCTGTCAGAAGGCGGCGGGGGGTGGGGGGGGTGCTGGGGAATTTAGTAAGAGGAAGGTAAATCTCTTGGCCAGCTGGGGGACTTCCAGGTGGGAAAGAACTGTAGATGTAGAAGAAGTAGAACACTCTTATCACGCGTTAAAAGTCCATTTGTCACAAGATTTTAACGTCCTCTATATAAACTCCTCAAGCAGCGCGCTCCTTTTTGTGATTCATTTAGCGATGCTTTCAGTCTCCAGATCAGGAGTACCGAACTCAGATCTTATCAGATCATGAAATAAATTTGAATTTTACGAATGGCCTTGGTTTATTTTAGGTAAAAAAGGGCATATTTGTTTTATTTAAATTAAAACGCCCCACTAAGCGCATTACATACATTCGTTAGATAAACATTGTCCGTACATAATTAATTAATTTCAAAGTTCAATGCATTTCTGTCATTCTGGTGACGTTTGTTTTTATCATTCAGGAACGCAATTTTTTTTTAGATTTTATAACACATAAAGAAAAATATTTTAAATTAAGTTAAAAAATTCTTCTAACATCGGGACTGATCAGATTCAATAAATTCTGAAAGAATTTGTAGCAAGCGAGATGAGAACAAGATATGATCTCGTGTGAAGTGCGTTTCAGACCTCTTGCCTATGGTAGATAAAGTTGATGGTTGGATGGTTGATGACTGGTGTGTTGCAAGGATTAGGAAGGAAGCAGTCTCGGCCTGATCGAATGCCAAGACCACTGTCTTCTGGAATGTCCCTCCGTGTAATTTGGTATATATTTCCCAAATTTTGAATTAATCTGATGCCTCCTTCCCTACCTTGAAAATAGAGATTGCCGCTTCTTCCGAAACGTCGGTACGTCTTTACCGAACTACAGTTCGGAAGCCCCTGTAATTCTGATGTCCTTATCTTGTCCCTCTTGACGTAAAATATCATCAAAATTGAGATTTCAGCAAAGTGCCAGCCACATCCAAGCCTCTTCTTCCGAAAACAGGTTTGTGTAAGATGCCAGCATGTTCTGAATTAGGTCCTTGCAACAAGGCACATTTCCTTGTGTTCCTCTGTGAAATCTGTGTGTCTGTGATGTATCTCTCTATGATACAGTCTCACCGCAAAGGCCTTTCATACTGGATACGCTCCATTATACTCGTATCTTATTCCAGTTATGGTCAAAGGCACAAGAAAAGGAAGACGGGCGCTCTGAACTAGACAGATCTTATAATCGTTATATTGCGTACGTATGCCGCAGACATTCACAGGGCGTAACTGCACAGACACGACTGACAGACTGTGGAAACTACAAGCTTCGTGTAAGAGACTGACATCTAGAAACAATGTAGAATCAACGATAATTAATTACAAATTTTAGTTTTTCAATGGCCAGCAAATTAAATCTAATCTACGACACACAGTCCCTTGAAATTTAAATGGAAATACTTGTTATTTGTGTTTACAAACATGTTTTTAACATTTTAGTGTTTTTAAATGTTAAAGTGAATGTATTTTAAAGTGTAACAAAGTGCATGAGTTGGATTATATAACAAGTGTAACAACATGCACGGTGCGACAGTAAAGTTCAATGGAAATACTTTAAAAATATTTTAATTGAAATAATTAACATTAATAACTTACGATGTTATGGCAAGATAGGTACATTTATAGTAAAGTTTTAAACTTTATAAAATAGGAGTACGATAGGTAGGCGCTGCAGCCTGTGTATTTTTCGGCCAAGGTGGAGAATGAAATACGAACTCCACCATATATCCCACCTACGCTCTCTTCTGCTGTTTAGAAATTACCTGCTGACATATACAAGGGTAGAATAATGACAGACGGGGAAAAAGTAACATCTTACATCAAAGGTTAGAACTCAATATAACAGGAGCTGTTTACAGGATACAGTTCTCAGAAGCAGATTACTTTGGAGAATGTTTGCTAACATTCAGTTCATTTAAGCATTAACCTGTGGTTTTACCTGGTAGTTTATTTGGGTTCCAAATTTTGTCCCTCGTCCTAAGGGAATTACGTACTTGCAGGTTGCAAGAAAATGAGGCAATGAGAAGGAAATTTGTACCGAATATGGAGCAAGTAACTTACGGTTTACTGGCTTTAGTTAGTACAGGCTAATTGATTTCTCAAATTTTTCACGCGTAAATTAAATTTGGAGACAGAAATACATAGGCCAGTGTCTGACTCCAGGATGCCAAGTTTTCTCTCAGAATTTTATAATTGCTTATTTGGTCAACAGATTTCTGGCCTTTTAAAGAATTCTAAGCTCCGTTACTACATTTACATTTCCCAGCAACAATATCCTATCCTGAACCAGACGAATGCAATCTACGTCATCCCACCGCATGTTTTCAACACACCTTTTAAATCTCTTATGAAATCTTGTTCCACCAGCAAGTGTAACACAGTACAGACCAGACAAGTAGACTCAAGAGTTAAGTATTCTGGTTCGTATTCAGGCGATATCTCATTCAAATTTGGTCAGCACACTGACTTTTGTGGCAAAATTTTACATGGTTTTCCCCAGTATCTCCACGAAATTACGGGGGAAAATCTTAAATTAGAACAAGACTGCTTCTTTCCACATCTCTCCTCCTTAATCACTGGTGGTCCAATTACTCAACCTCGTATAGCTTCCTTTACAACCAACTTCTTTTAAATAAAATACAAAGTATAGTGTCACGTAATGGGGGGCACGCGGTAGCGCAGTTGGTTGAGGCACTGCGTTACAAGTCGGAAGTTAGAGGGTTCGATTCCCGATGGTGTCACTGGATTTTTTTCATTGACATAATCCTTCCGGCCGCATTATGACCCTGGGGTCGACTCAGCCTCTAACAGAAATGAGTACCAGGAATGTTTCCTGGGGGTAAAGGCGGCCTGTGCGTAGGGCTGACAACCTTACCACCTTCATACGCCGATTGTCTTGAAATCTGGGAACCTCAACCTCCTGGAACCTTCTGGGCCTGTCCAGGCCTGTAATGGTATTGCTTTTTGTAGTGTCACATAATAGGCTGTCTCCTGTATGTGCGGGATCTTTATTATGAGGTGAGGTTTGAGGTTTTCACTGGGATGATTACCAACATAACTGTCTTCTGGGACGTGACACCGTATTGTCTGGTAGATGGCACTTATCTACCAGATTAAACTATGTTATGTTCTGGAAGATATTAACTGTCATAACCTTACACAAATCCGTATGAAAGCAAATGGATTATTAGCGGATGTCTGCTTTCTTTTGATCCGGATGAAGTGGTGGAAATTTGCCACTTGTACAAGTACTCGTGAATTGTGTAGAGCCTACTGTTGAGAGGGTCCATGTAGGATTCGTTGAGGCGTGAGAGTGTAGCAGACAGGGCGGAAACAGCAGTGTCCTGACATGTCAGTAGCTAGGAGGGTCGGACCGAGACTGGAGAGACACACACACACATCAGATATCCAGCTGCTCCGTGTGACGGCCAAATGCAGTTCAAGGTAGACACACAATATCTAACGGCGCTGGTCGGGGGCACTGCAGATGTTGGCGAAGTGGAAAAGTATTTAAGTTTGTTGATGCAATTTAAAAAAGGAATGAACATCTTTTATTCCCACATACATATCTGACATAACTCATATCAATCCAGAATCTTCGTATACACCTAATTAAAAATAAAACTGTCGCTACTATATTGTACTCGGAAAATCCCAGCTTCAAACTTCGGTCAGAAGCAAGATATACTGACTGGATACTTTTATACTTTTATCAGTCGTTCCAGGCAAGTGTTTGGAATAGTGTCACAACTTGAGCCAAAACCCTTTTTTTCTAACCACGCTACAATTCACTATTCGCTAGTTTTCTCTTTATAGTACGCTATATAGAGCAAGCTACTGAAATAATTTTTAAATAAATTGTAAATTAAGGTACTAATCACTGTGCATGAAAGGTTAAGAAATGAGGATTCAGCAAGTAACTATGCACATTGAAGGTGTGCATTCTGTTGTGTTGCAAATAAAGTTATGTCATTTTAATACAAGACATCCAGTTGTGTTTTTAATACTCAAAGTAAAAGAGTTTTATTCCGTCGAATCACATCAGTAGCACAAAACTACCAACACCACAGTACGGCCGTATGTTGCGGTCTCTTCTAGACCACCCTAAGGCCAACATTTTCCAGTAGAATGTACAATCGGTGCGCGCTATATATTATGGTATTCCATGTTGTTGACAGGATGTGCTTCACACTGTTAAGAGTATTTTAACTTAAAAAAAACCTTTGCAATTGTTTTTATGCACATCCTGTAAACAATATGGGGTCCCATAATGTATAGCGCGCACCGATTGTACCTTCTACTGGAAAATGTTGGCCTTAGGGTGGTCTAGAAGAGACCGCAACATATGGCCATACTGGGTTGCTGATGGTTGTGTGCTACTGATGTGCTTCGACGAAATAAAACCATTTTATTTTGAACAAATTGTATCAATTCCTATGACCGTCTATTACCAGTGCAGTTGTTGTGTAAATCTATATGAGGTTAATGTTTCGACCGGCATACTGTCGGCTTCAGGCTGTATGTTGTAAAGAAAGTGGCATATTACTGACATGTATATTATGAGATCTCAATTTCCACAAGTGTATGTATGTTAGTGAACATGGACAGGACATTCTGTACAGAATACAGGCTGAATACAATAGCATGCCGGTCGAAACATGTAACTGCTTAAACTTAATGCAGGTTTACAGCTTTGATTTTCTTCTTTCTGTTGTGTTGGAGGTAAACTGTACTAGGAAAGAAGGGGCCGTCTAACACAGCATACATACATATATATATATATATATATATATATATATATATATATATTTTTTTTTTTTTTTT
>Ga0268261_10001373_pt1 | contig 16625 bp, 6 predicted proteins | sample TergutNc150P1_FD_190353 | JGI IMG/M metagenome (GOLD analysis project Ga0268261, IMG submission 190353) | Nasutitermes corniger P1 segment gut microbial community from laboratory colony in Florida, USA - Nc150 P1 (SPAdes) (version 2) | ecosystem: Host-associated > Arthropoda: Insects > Digestive...
TCCATATATATATATCACATTAGTAGCCTAATGGTTAATGATTTAACCCTTATCCTGCTAACGTGGAGAAAATGGTGAGCTAATAATGCCAGCAAATAGCAGATGGGATTTAATTCGGGCCTTTAAGGGTTAATGATGGACTTACCCAACCCACTATACTCCTTGGCCAACAAAACAACATGTCACATAACCTGATACCCACTCCAATTCAGTACACACCAGACCATCACACCAACAACATCAACAACAAGGGGTAAGTCCATCGATAAGTATATTAAAAATTTCCAGGATATAATATCCATATATCCATACACTAACTTCCATATTCATTGCAGATTGCATAAGAAGCCACAAATACACACTGCTTGCACGATATAATGTCGAACAGATTTTATTGTGTCACTAAACGATGATCAAATAATATTTGAATATACTTTAATCTAATAATTTTATGGAAATGTAATTTTAACAGCTTCAAGTTTAAGACCTTAAGTAACTTAGAGGTGGCACAAACATAAAACTTTCTGAGGATAACCTAGAGATGTCCAAACTTGTAGGAGAGTACATTTTATAAAGAGATACTCTTGTGATATATACAGGGTGTCCCAGGAGTTAAGGTCAGTATTTCAGGATTTAATTCCAGAGCTGACACTGAATCAAAAATGTCATACACACATGGGTCCAATTTGCATTGGTTCAGGAGTTATGAGTTTCTGAAGTACAGTAAATAAATTAGATACGAAAGAGGAGCGTTGTACATTTATTGAGATATGTTGTTAAATGTACAGTTACAGATTCGCTGTTCAACACTCAAGCAAGTTGTTTGAAGTGTCCTCCATCTGCTTGGATAAATTTTCTGACTCGTGTGACCAGAGAACTTGTAACCTTACAAAGCAGTGCAGCGTTACTGATGCTTCTTGCAGCACTGAGAATTCACTGGAGTAGTTCTTCTCTTGTGTTCACCTTGTGTGGGCCTCGTCAGTGAACAAAATGTTTTGAATCATGTGGGGGTTAGAATTAACCCAATGGCAAAATTCCAACCAGCTACACATGTCCACAGGTTCAAGATGATGAATGCGCTGGATATGGTACAGATACATTTCCTTCTGTGTGTAATGTTCGCCAGGCAATCACAGTTGAGGTCAGTACTTCAGGGCTTAACTCCAGAGCTAATTCTGAGTCAGAAATGTCATACTATATACGTACACATGGGTCCAATTTGCAATGATTGCTGAGTGTGGAGCAGTTAAAGTGTAGCAGCTCATTTTACCTGTGATAGAGTCAATAATACACGACACTCCCATTTATGGGATCGTAATAATCCACATGGAACTGTCGAAAGCAAACACCAACACTGCTTTTCTGTAAACATGTGGCGTGATGTCATTGGTGACCAACCCAACTGTCCGTACATTTTCCTGCAACGTCTGACAGGTGATATTTACACCAACTTTTTGCAAGCTGAACTACCAACACTCTTTGAGAATGTTCCTCTACAAACATGACAGATGCACTACCAGCATGATGGAGTGGAGCCTCATTGCAGTCAGGTCATCAGGCAGTATCTGAATAAAAAATTCCCAAACCAATGGATTGGTCGTGGCAGTGAACAGAATTGGCCACCACAATCAATGGTTCTGAACCCATTAGATTACCATGTATGGGATTACATAAAAGCTATAGTGTATGCACACAAGGTGAACATGAGAGAAGAACTACTCCAGCAAATTCTCTGTGCTGCAAGAAGCATCAACAACACTGCAATACTTCATAATGTTACAAGTTCTCTGGTCACACAAGTCAGAAAATTTATCCAAGCAGATGGAGGACACTTCAAACAACTTGCTTGAGTGCTGAACTGCAAATCTGTAACTGTAAATTTAACAACATATCTCAATAAATGCACAAAACTCCTCTTTCCTTCCTAATTTATTTACTGTACTTTAAAAACTCATAACTCCTGAACCATTGTGAATTGGACCCATGTGTATACAATGTTTTTGACTCAGCATCAGCTCTGGAATTAAATCCCTAAGTAATGACTTTAACTCCTGGGACACTCTGTACTTGTGCATTACTTGGTTGAAATAAAAAAAAAAATCAAGGGCAATGTTTATTTTATATGGCAAAACTATCAAAGCATCTGAATTTTAAGTACTTAGCATGTTTTGTCTCATAACGCAGTAACAATTTAAGAGTATTACAATCATAAAACACAACTTAAGACATAAAACCCTTCTGCATGCCTGTAAACATGAGTCCTTATTTTTTGAGAATCAAATAAATTACGAATGTTCAAAAACAAAGTGCTTTGGGTAATATTACGATAAACAAGGGATAAAGTCAGTATTAATTAGGATACAATATAATGGGAAACATCAAAGTTTATATAGGGCATCTCAAATTACTAAGGCTGTGAATTCAGGGATGTTAACACTGGTTGGACATTGACCTTTGGGGAAACACAAGAAATATATATAAAATTTTGATATACAAACCTCTTAGAGATCTGGCAGTTCAGAAGATAAACAAAACATGGACAATGGAAGGAAGAGAATAGCATACTTCAATACTTGTAATGCTGAACCTTTGGGTTTGACTTCTATACAGTTAATTTAGTTTTAGGCTTTAGTAAATACAATAACACTTCACAGTTCTTTAATTACCTGGACATTCTTGATGAGTTCACTGGCACCTGCAACTGTCGCACCAGCTTCCAGAGCACTTCTTTGGAGTTCTGCTGATTTACAAAACACTAAGACCGATCTTGGGCTGTCTGTCCGAAACGAATAAGGTATAGAAACAATTCGAGTGAACTCATCCAAATATCGATTCTGGAAAATTAAAATAAAATAAAAAGCATTACAAATAATCACACGATCTTCACTTTGCCTTCCACTCGATTATGATATATATTCTAATGTACATACATACACACACATAACATGCATCTGTAAGTATGTCACAAAGACAATAGGATGTGGAACAATTTGCAAATACATTAGATATACACAATTTTTACAGTGTAAAATACTACAAACATTTTACAGTACTATAGATCATCTTTACACATAAAAAATTAACATACAGATTAAAAGGTGTGTGTGTGTGTGTGTGTGTGTGTGTATAAGTATTCTCTTAAGGCTACTTTAAATTTTGCCCTTTCATTGTTAAGGATTGTCAGACTACATGGTAAACTGTTGAAAACTTATATGCTAGAATAAAATTTACTTTTTTTGAGGAAAAACAGGTTGGCATTTGGTCTATGAAGATGGTGCTTATTCGATGTATTAACTTTGTGTATAGATGAATTTGTTTAAAAATTTACCTGATTCTTGATAATGAAGTTCATAAATGAAAGTATATATTTGCACGGTACAGGTTCAGTACTCAGTGTCACAGTACAGAAGACTACAGTACGACTATTTCGTGCTGTCAAAATTAAAATCCTGTACAGACTAGTACAATTGGATTTCCATTTGTGATGTTATGTGAACATAATTCATAAGTTAACAGGTCACATTATTCTTGCATCAAAGGATGAAACCATAAAGATTTATTCTTAATATGAGCATCAGTTAACGTGTGTTGTCGTTATCACATTGGAGATGCTTTATCTCTGGGAAGGATCTTGCCACACATATTCCATTGCATTACCTCAGGTAAGGAAGCTGCTGCACCTTACAAGCAGCCTCAAAGGCATTCTGCATATGATGATATTATGTGTGTGTGAGAGAGAGAGAGGTGAAGCAACTTCTTTACAAAGACTGAAAAGTCTGACAATTAGTCCAAAGCCTGTAACCTAAATGACTGAAATATAGCAACTTATAACTCTCTGTTTAATGTTACAACCCTATACTGTATAATAACCTACAAAATACAAGAATAACAATAACAAAACCTGGTCCACCCATTACAAAGAAATATACTAAGTCAAGGGCACTGAAATAAAGAAAATTACCGCTTTAACAGCTCGCATGTCAAGTTCCAAGTTAACATAGAGATCTGCATCTGGACTGTTGTATACAGTTGGATGATGTGTTTCACGATGGCAATGAACAGCATCTGCAAAGCTGTAAACTGGCCATTTGTAATGTCTGGAATACCACACATTGTCCACCGGATCTGGTTTCATACTGTCATCAATCCGTTTTGTAATACATACAGCAGTTCTAAAAGACATAAAAATATGAACATGTACAATGTATCTTGAGGTCTGAAAGGCAGTATGATTGATTACTCTCTCTGGGATATGTCATTGCACTACATAATTAGTTCCCACTGTTTCAAAGGAACATAATGCCTTCATTGTCAAGTGTCCAGAGGTACAGGAAGAATTTATTCTTCTTGGACCTCTAAACCCAGACTGAAGGAGTTGTCATGTACAGCATAGGCCCACTTCACCACTACAGTACTGTTTCTAACACAAATGTGCAAATAAAATATCATCTAATTTTAATATAAGTTCAGAATTTACAGTTTTACGAACACTATGGGCCAGAAACACAATGTAACACTGACACAGCTGTGACTGTGTCACAGTAGAAACAGTGTCTAGCAAAACATTTATGCCAGCAGTAGTGAAACTGCTCATCTGCAACCAGATCTTACTTAAAACAAACTAAATGGACCTTATTTATTTAACATGACAGTTTTTAAAAAACATACTTCCATGGACAAAAAGAAAATGTACTGAGAAGTCAGTAAGGATAAGACACCACATAATCTTTGTAGCACTTACTGGTGTGGCATATCACGGTGCATTACGTGCTGCCAAGCAACAAAACAGTAGTAGTAACAGATCACTCAAGAGCAACTGGTTAGGGTAGTGTTTTCTAGCAAGTATCCTGGCAAACATCACTGGACATTCCTTGATAAATCATGGAATAAATAAATATTTTGCAAAACGGTAAAAAAATTCCAAATATCGCTCAAAATGTGGGAATTTTTGTCTGGCAAGTGGCAATACTGGAGTAGTTTCCCTGCATTACCAACTGCCTCTTCATTTCATTTTGGTCAGTTCATCTTATGGCTATATTTGATTGTACTGTGTCTGTTTTCATGGATAGGATTTCCAGAGGATATGAAAAATTATTTCGTGGATTTACTCCATAAAAATAAAAAGTTTGGAAACCCTGGGTTTAGGGCAAGGTAGTAACCAGGAATGTAGAAAACTAGAGAGACATACAGATTTTATACACATGAAAGTTTAAAATAAGCAGCTTTCTTGGCCCTTTAAAACCGTAATATAGTTCAGTTATAAACAAATATTTCCTAACTCAATACAGAAATGTACTTACTTTTTTTTCCGTAAGCTATGTGGTACAAACTCTGCTTTCTTCACTTCTACTTTAACTTTCTTCTTTCTTGCTTTCTCTCTTGTTCCTTTCCTTGCGGCATAGTTACGGACTTGCAGTACTTCATTCACACCCACTCTCAAGGGTGTTACAAATTTTCCATTTCTGATGCCACAGCAATTATACAAACATGAAATAATTCTTCCTAGAAATTAATTTATGTTATAATGAGGTATTTTCAGCTGCAAAGTTATTCTGTACTATTCTATGCTCTAACATTTTAATTATTTTGTTAGATGATTTTGTGACAAGCTTGTTACTTACAGACTTTGTTAGCCACAAACAAAACGTTATATTTTCCTGAATAAAATAATTTGCTTTATCTAGCCTGTGCTATTATATGACCCTCTTTCTTAAAATCACAATTTTATTCACGCGCAGAGCTATGTCATTCGACATTAGTTACAGGGGTTGAAAAACACAATTGTCTGGTTGCCAGTGGTCCCAGAAAAGTGTTGGTTGGTGACTATTTTGTACTCTGTGTTCAAAACTTAGCTTCTGGTGTTCTGGCTTTATCAGTCAGTAATGCGTGGCAAAGAGGTAATGGTCAGTCTTTCCAGACAGTACACATCAACACAATCAGAAGTTGTAACTACTAAATGCTCTATTAAATTTGATTTTCTCCCCATTATGTCAGGTCTGTCCTGCAAGTGTTTGGGACAAACAGTATGACAACAGGAAGAAACAATGTAGTATGATGAATGAAGGTTAATGTCACAGCACAGCACCAGATCCACTTTTGCCTAGTGGCCAGATTTTCTTTTCAGTGTTGTAAATAGTTTTTGTGTGCATGTAAGAACTAATGGACCTTCTCACATAATAACAACAAACCATAACTCACAGAAACATTTCTGTAATAAACATTTTCATGCATGATCATCAGTAGATGAAACCCAAAATATTTTTCTGGCTACAATCATTCACCACCAACAGTCACGATCAATACATTTATCTGGCTATAAGGTTTTATGAAGTTCACAGTCTGTAATTTAGTACTTTTAGAATTTGCTGTGCCCACAGAATAACACACAAAGGAATAAGTATGAGAAATCCCACCATTCTGCAACTGACAATCTAAATCTACATGGAGTAAAGGGGTGAAGGCCATCAGTCACATCTAAGTTGTATATCATATTATTATATAACTTTAATGCAACATGTTTTAGCTTAAGTTCAAAAAGCCATCATCAGAAAAAGTTAGAATACCAAATAAAAGTTATGTAAATTACAGCAAACCACTGTTAATGTAGGTTTATACAGTTGAGATTTCAACTTTAAATTTTTCGTAAGATAAGATAGCAGAATTCATTGAACTTCTTCGAGCAGATACAAGCTCCACAAGAAGTGATATAAAGATGGGTTTAAGATTGAGTAGTCAAAAGTTAAAATCAATGTCTAGTTTTTCCAGGTGAAATTGACAATTCTGTAATATGTTGGTGTTCAGCCCCGAGGGGGACGTCCTGCAATGCTGTGATAATCAGAATTATGTTTAGCATTACAGTTTGTTTTGCTCACACAAGCAGGTACGTTAGAGTGTCGTATTAATTCAGACATGCAGGAGCGGAAAAATTTTCCAAAAATCTAAAAATAAGCACCTCTTGACAGTCCAAAACTCTGCAGCCATATAATATTACATTTTGGTTAATCTTCCTAAAAAGGGGTAAACAGATTCTTGGGGTCTAAAGAAGGAGTCAGATGAAAGATAAAGTCCCTCAGAACTCTGAAGTTTGGTACTGTTAAATAGAATTACTTTAGCAAGCATGTAATTCTGCATCAATATGTAGAATCACTAAGACAAAGCAGAAGGATACCTTTTCCCTTCCAAAGTATCAATCGACTTATGTAGACTACTCCCCCCATCAACCCTGAAGCTCTGCTCAAACCTTTCTTAACCATATTATTTCCTCGCAGTTCATTTGTTTGTCACATTACAATAAGTAGCTTATGAAGCTGACTGACACACAAAAATTCAGTAACAGATTAGGGGATTTTAACATTGAACCATTAATGGAAAGTCCACTTCTGTGTACTCCACAGACTATATTGTTGTTTTTCTCACACAACCAAACATGTTAAAGTAAAGTATTAATTCATATATGGAGGGATGTAAAAATTTTCCAAAAATATAAAGGTAACCTCAAAATTCTAGGTGCCAGAAAGGTGACATGAAGCAAGTTCCATTACTGAGGACCCACAAATGCAAGGCGCCATCATACAAAATTTAACTGCCTGGGCAATCTGGCACATGGGATTTGCGCACCCCTGCATATATTATCTGTAACCTACACCACAACACAATTAGGATAATGTTAGTCAGTATAGTGACTAGGCTATGGGCAGAACAAATTGGGGTTCGATTCCTGTCAGGGACATTTTTCTCGTTTCCAAAACAGCCAGATCGCCTTTGGAGCTCAGCTGGCCTCCTGCTAAATGGGTATCAGAGTTCTTTCCCTGTCAGTAGAGCAGGCGAGGAGTGCAGTTAACCAACTGTCTCTACCTAGTGCTGAGATTAAGCATCTATGTCCCATTCCATACGGCAAGTAAATGTCCATCGCCATGATTAAAAAAAAAAAAAACCTGGTCTCTGGACATCAACCAAAGGAACTTTTTATCCACCTGGCATCTTTTCAAACTATTTCTCTCTTACTGTCTTAGTCACTGACATCTATGATACGGTCTTCCAAGCTGACTTTGCTTATGAGGTTCTCCGAACAAAATAATAGTGAAGTGCTCACAAATTATATAGGTAAAATATAGCCATACACACCTTGTTTAATGTTTTTATTACTAAGATGTTCTTACATAGCTTCTCTTAACGACATGTTTCAGCCCTTCCACAGGCCATCTTCAGGTTGATCACTTTTTTTTTTTTACAGGCCAAACCATATAATTAGCAATGCTATGTTACTGTTATCAACAAGCTCTCATGTAACATATATATATATATAATTGAATTAAAAATGATCCCACTGTGTAACAGTACTGAAATAATTTAGTGGGGATTAAAATGTAATGTTATTAGATATAAAATATACACGTGCAGGGTATCTCAATCACGGAGGGTGGTGGGTGTACCAAAACTTGGAAAAACATCTTAATGCAGTGCTCCTCTATTAAAGAATGATATATATATATATCAACTACCAACGTCCAATACGTACCATCACAAACATCTGAACTTCAACTTCCTTACACCATCTTCCAGAGACCCAATACTACACCACTACAAATAATGAACCAATGAAGAAACCACAACACAGTTAAATAGAAAATATTTTTCCTAGTTTCGGTACACCCACCACCCTCCGTGAGATACCCTGCACATTTCTATTTTATATATAATTACATTACATATTAATTCCCACTGAATTATTTCAATACTGTTTCACAGTGGGATCATTTTAAATTCAATTTTACATATATGTTACACGAGATCTCGTTGATAAAAATAACATAGCATTGCTAATTGTATGGTTTGTCCTGTAAAGAAAAAAAGTGATCAACCTGAAGATGACCCGTGGAAGGGCCGAAACATGTCGCTGAGAGAAACTATGTTGGAACATCAGTTGTGTTTGACTATATTTTACCTATATAATTTATGATTCTATACAACACACCGGGGATGTCACACCTGAAAGTTACTGAAGTGCTGTTTACGATATGGGTATTCCACCACACCACATTCACGTGCGGTTTTTTATCCTACACAGATACTCCAACCGGTTAAATTAACTACACTGGCCGGTAGGCGGACCGTAATCTGTACCTTCGTCGTGAACCAAACACAATAGTAAACTTTAATGACAAGCGGAGAGTAACGCCCATCGAAACCTGAAGTATTTACAGCGCACCCAAATTAAAGGAATCAAACAGTTTAAATATAAACTATATGCAGAATTGGCAACTCGTCTAACCTATGACACAAGGTGCGAAACCAACACATTAACACTCATATTTTGCATAAAGCTGAGTTATGTGTCCATATGATAACAAATGGATGATTGTATACTCTCACTTAGTCCCAAAGTGTCAATATTCTTGTCCTGAACAATCTCTCTGCATATATTTCAAATTGAAAACATACTACCTACTAACCTCCAAAAACACCAGCCATCTTGGCTACACGTATCGTGTTCATTCGGTGTCGGTCGTGGTGGCGGTCGTTAACAACAACCAATCCCACAGCAGAACAATTTCTGATTTCCTGAGTACTAATGGCGGATCTGTGTGTGTCAATATAGTTTTGTTTACCACAAAATACCACAAATATTTTACCACGATAATTCGTTTGGTGCGTGCTTAGAGGTAGATGAAGGTGCGTGTTAGTATTATTATATGCATATATCTTCGTGTGCAGAAGCGGTGTGGAAAGTACAACCGAACTGAATGAAAGGTTGTGTGTAGAGAAGGGGCTACAAGGGGGTGACATGAGAGTAGCCATCTGTCCTCAATAAAATGTATGTTTTTTCGCACTTTAGTACAGCTTTATGATAAAAAATCAACTATTAATCACGTTGAGGCTGTTTAATTTGAAGGGAGCCCCCATGTTCATTCATCTAAAAGAGGAATAATACATTTCGTGTTAAGCCTATGCTTTTGTAACAGGTACATTCTTCTAGAAGCGAGAGTGTGAAGAGGGTGCAAATACTTGTATTACAAATTACGTGTTAACACATGGTAAAATTAGTGTCGGTGTTAAGTTTATTTTGTGAATCATATGTGTATTAAGACTCCAAGAAGATCAGCTTTTACGAAATACAGGTGTTTGCCAGGACGCCACATATTCTTCCCATTTCTTGTATTCTTTATAAATTTTCATTTATCACTTAAGTTGGATTTTTATACGACATCGTGTTGTAATTATGACTGCTTCACAGTCATTCGTTTACTGACTGTTCTTTGTTAATTTGAGCAGTTAATACCAAACATAGTGCTCTTATGGCACAGAATTCGGTGGTTTGTGTATTGATGTACTTCATGGAGAAATTTCAGTTTAGGTTAGTTATATCACTGTCTGGCTGGTATGGTGATATTTTGGTGGTAGGTTACATCTGAGACTGCTTACATTTATGGAATACGTAAGAGTTATTTTATATCTTGCTTATATTAGTGATGACGTGAAAGAGAGATATTGCTAAGAACGAAAGAAGCGAATTATGCTTCAGGTGCTTGTAGTGAGTGTGCTGAGCACATACATTTACTTTTGAGCATGTTGAAGTGGATGTTGTTGCATTATACTAGGTATATGTAATTTTGTGCCTGGGTTGTAATTATTTATTGTTTGTGGAACTGGACACAACAGTGTCATTAAATAAACCAAGAGTAAATTCAAAGAGATGGCATATTTGAAGAATCAAGTCTTCTGGGATATTGTTCTGTCCTGACTGGTAGATAGTTATGGATATTTTGAGGGACTGCTGTGTCTTTCTCTTTATTGTCAAGCAATCTATATGCTTTGGGAACCTCATATTTCAGACTAATGTTTGCTAGTTTCTGTCTCTGTTTGCATATGCATAAGCTCTGGATAGGATTAAGAAATATGTTTTGTCTGCAATTTATTCCTTTGTAATTCAGTGTCTGATGTTGAGATGCCATGCCGTCTGATGAAGGACAAATGTTAGAACAAAATAAATTGAGGTGCAAACTTCCAGCCTGATCTGTGTGGTGTGACTTTGGCTGTAATTATCTGCCTAGTTGGATATTTGCTTGATGGGTTTTGAGGAATTTTGATGTTTAGGTTTTTACTAAAAGTTAGAGCTCAATATGGTTTATTATAGAAGTATTCTTTTGTATAGGTATACTGTTACTGTTCATCAGAGCTGTTAATAACATCTAGGAGTATGTAGTATGCCAAGATTCAAAGAATGCATGTGGAAAATCTTTGTCCTCTGGTATGGGTTAGACTTTTCCAGTCTTGTACTTTGCATCAGTAAAAATTCAAGTTCTCCAAATGTGTATAGGATCAACAATTTGCTTGCAGTCCAGTTTATATTTTGGGGAGTTCCTTACTTATAATAATTTAGTGTTGCATACTCAAAACAGTTCATCATTCTGTCATGTAAGTAGCTGACTTACCTTTTTGTGCCATTTCTAGTAACACACACTTTGTATTGCCACAATGATTCTGCATAACTGAAATTGTTAACAGTCTCAATAGAACTGGAATTATAAGTAAAAAATTACTATCAGTGTATGGTTTAATGGAGGACATCCCTGTGTTTATAAGACATTCAAAGTAACCTGTTGTGTATTCGTCAAACACAACCACCCATCTTTGTTTAAGTATACCTACATGTTTTGGTCTGTAAAGACCGTCATTAGGCAACCATATTGTAGTAGTGGCCTGATGATGGTCTTTACAGACTGAAACATATAGCTATATTTAAATAAAGATAAGTAGTTGTGTGTGACAGATAAGTAATGAGTTACTTTTAATCAGTGTTTGGAGTTTATTATACTAATAATATGGTATCTCACCACCATCATAATTAAATAAAAATTTACAAATTTATTAAAAAAAAATATACTATGGTTTTATTTCGGTAGTTTCTTCTGGAAGAAATGAAAGTGTCTTACAAATCGGGGCGACAAAACAGAGATGGATTACAGTATGTTACTTTGCATGGGTGGCACTATTGGAAACAAGGTCCATACTGACATACTCTATAACCTTGGCTACACAATATGATATCACAAATTCCAAGAGTGCAGTAACGTGAGCAACAACTTATTGTTTGTAGTGGATTTTTCACAGGATGTTTACTGATGCCACCTACGGAAAATAAAGAATTGTCTGAAGCCTGTTCATTTGTTTGTATCAATAAATGAAGTTTTTTGTTATGTGTTAATGTAACCAGAGGACCCACAGCTGTATTTTTCTGGCAGGTTTTTATCTCTCAGTACTGATTTTAAGTTCATGGTATGTATTGCTGTACTTTACGATTTTCTTGTACTCTTGCAGGTTTTAGCATGTCACGCACTCACAAGGATAAGTATGAAAATACCAACCCGCGTCGCACTCACACCATCATGTCAAGTGAGGATGCAGCTGCTGGAAAGAAATCTAATTGGCCGGAATTGGAGATAACAGGTAAAGAGGATTTTTATTCATTTTTCTGGTATCAGACTTTGAAACTGGATTATCTTCATTCTGTTTCACTCTTTTAGTTACACTGTGAGAAGACATATGTCATTCAACAGTTTGGACTGACATTTGAGAATGACTGTTTTGATGATAGTGATATGGATAATGGTGGCAGGGAAGTGAACTTTGCTATATTCACAGATCTAATTGTCAAGAGACATGTTGCCATATCAACACATTTGTAAATACTCTTGGACTTCACCTGATGGGAAGACACAAGGTCAGGTTGATCATATCTTGATAGACAGGAGATAACATGTTGTATGTCTTCTTCTGGGTAATTCCCCGGCATCTGAATTTTATATGCTGACGTTTCGGAACACTCTGTCTGTTCCATCTTCATAGGCAAGTAGGTAAATTTATTATTATTATAATTATTTACCTACTTGCCTATGAAGATGGAACAGACAGAGTGTTCCGAAACGTCGGCATATAAAATTCAGACACTGGGGAATTAACCAGAAGAAAAAAATACAACATACAGAACACGGTGAAAGTTTGAAATCAGGAGATAACATGTAGGTACACATAACATATGTTTTTATCAGAGAGGCTGGCTGTAATATTTATCATAATCTGGTGATTGTAAAAGTGAGGGAGAGACTGTCTGAGAAAGCAACAGTGTAGAAGTTTGATATGTAGAGCCAATTCTCAGGGAAGCTGAGTAGTGTGGAAGTTAAAGAACAGCATCCAGTTACAGTCAGACAGATTAGCAGCTTTGTAGAACTTTGATGACAATTGGGACATACGTATGGCTTTAGAAAGTATTACAGGATATTTGTAAATTTCAGGCGTGGAGTGTCTGGGTTATTGTGCATTGAAGCTGCATACACCATGGTTTGGTGAAGAATGTTACAGATTTTTTAGATCAAAATAGTGCAGTGATCATTGGATCTGAGCCAAGTTAATATAGATAATCAGAAGAATGTAAACATGAAACTGGCAGGCATCTTGTGAACAGAAAAGCATTGTAATATCTGGAAGACACAAATCTAATGAGGTTGAAACAAACAGGAAGGACAGAATTATTAGAGACTTGTACAGTGTCATAAATTAATATCAGAGGGTGTACCAGTCTAGAAGTAAGGTGATAGGGGATAACAAAGTTGATCTGTCCCACAGTGTTTTGAATAGGTGGACAAATCACTTTTGTCAGTTATTGAATGCATGCTGGGGAAATTATATTAGGGACATGAGCCATTAAGTACTTGAACCTACTTTCATCATACTGCTTCATAGCGCAACACTCACATCACAACAAAAATGTAGGTAAATCATAACCAAATTGCAGTACATTAAAACTATTGATTTAGTACAGTTAATACAACTGCTAGAATTGATATATACAGAAAAACCCTGAACATAAATATACATGCATCAATGAGACACACATCAGTGCCAGAAACTGTAATAAACCATAATCTCCAGTATTCCAAATGTACTAGCAAGATAAAACCAGAAAAACTATTAATTCAAAATAACATTTATTGACTACCTTTACTTTTTGATAGTTCTTACCTGAAGATATCTAAGATAGGTCAAAACATGTGAGCAGGTCAGAGATATAAAGAATTTTGGACCAATAAAAGTTCTTGTTGTACCATTTGAAACAACCTGGTGCATAATTACTAGATAACGTATCTAGTCTATGCCAATGATATTAATTTGTTGGGCCAAAGCGTACAGAACGGTAACTCTGTTATACATTGTTTAAAAACCCAACTCATGCACTATGCTTTAAAATACACATTAAAACACAATCACTCCTCTAAAACATTAGAATGTCTGAGTCTGTTGTGTCACCCTACATGTTTCAGTCAATAACCTTGACCATCTTCAGGGGTTGTTCCTGTTGCAGTGCTACCCTCTTCTTTGTGGTCTTCGTCACAACTTTATCTGGGCATGTGGCTGTACTTTCTATTTGTGTTGTCGTGTGTACCTCCCTGCTGCCGACAGCAGGGAGGTACACATGACAACACAAATAGAAAGTACAGCCACATGCCCAGATAAAGTTGTGACGAAGACCACAAAGCAGAGGGTAGCATTGCAACAGGAACAACCCCTGAAGATGGTCAAGGTTATTGACCGAAACATGTAGGGTAGCATAACGGACACAGACATTCTAATGTTTTAGAGGAGTGATTGTGTTTTTAATGTGTATTTTAAAAAAGTGCCTGAGTTGGGTTTTTAAATAATGTATGATAGCAACATGCACGGTGAAAGAATAAAGAAAAAGGTAACTCTGTTAGTTGCAAGTGTAGAAGGTTGGATAGAAGTAAATCAGCAGAATGCAGAACTAAGTCATAATGTAGGGTAGCTAATACATTACTTGAAAATGTGACGAAGTTTAGGTACCTGGGAATGACATTAGCAGCTGAGACTTTAATTCATAATGAAGTTAAGAGCAATCTAAATTTGGGGAATTCTTCCTACCATTCAGTTCAGCATCTCTGTCTTCCATCTGCTGCCCAAAAATACAGTGATTAAAGGTATTCAAAACAATAATGTTGCCTGTTTTGTGTGGATCTGAAACATGATTTGACACATTGAGGTGAAGAATACAGATTGAGGGTGATCAAGAACCAGTTGCTGGGGATAATGTATAAGCCTAAGAGGGAAGACATAACAGGAGGTTGGATAAAATTTCATAATAATGTTAATGTATTAAAGAATAATTCAGTCAACAAAACTATATTTTTATTATAAAAACAATATCTCTTTGTACAATATGCTACATGTTTCAACCTGAGAGGTCATCCTCATGCAAAAAGTTATACCCTATATAAAAAGAACATAAATTAACATTTGTTTTTTTGAAACAGATCTCCTCCTTACAAAAATTTTCTATTACCATGTTTTGAAATGCTGTATAAAAATTCTCTTAACATGGTCTGAGTTATGTGTAATATAAACTGTTACAAAGGCCAACCAAACGTACAGCTTGTCTCTCACAATTCCACTACATTAAAAAATTAAAAGTTTAAAACCTCTTCATGTTTCAGTCCCTGTAGGATCATCACGGAGTATATACATAAAATAATTACATATAAAACACCATGTAAAATTGTTCGTAACAGTTGGAGCTTGATATGTTGTACATCGTGTAGCAGAAGTGAAAGTAGAGGGCAGACTCTTCTGTGAAGAACAGACGTAAACATGTACAGTGATAAGGAAATCTGATGTTCAAGATATCAGAGGCATGTCCTGTTTATGTCCTTGATTTTTGCAAGTGTAACTTTTGCACCTTGGTGATGGTTTTGTTTCCTACTCCATAGTCTGAAGTTTTGTATTAGGTCTGTACTGACACATACAAGATGCATCTTTGATAACAATGTAATTGAGGAAGTGTGGACTAGTCAGATAGGTCTGGATTAAGTTTTACAAGTTGTGACTTGGCAGTTTTTTTGCTCACCTGCAAGATGGTGTGTAACAGACTTTCTGCAAATCTTTCTCTTTCCCAAATTTTCATGACGAATCTGATGAATCATCTTCTGGTTCATGTGCTGTTCATCCTCCATCATTTGTAGGGTACTGAACTATCTTTGGTCACCAGCTTACAAACTTCTGTAATTGTTTCCAGATTTCAGGCAGTTGAAGGCTGCCCACTTCTTGGATCATCATAAAGGCCCCCATATCCCTCTCTGAATCTTTACACTATGCATAGGTAGTCTATCTTAAGTATCCATGTTTCCTTCATTGTTAATATTTATATATTGTTTTGCTGTAGGAGGATGTTTTGTACTTATAAGTGTCAACAACTTAACCATTTTTGTGTTTGGTTAACAGTTTCTCTTCATAATATGCGTGTGCAGTGTGCACCATGAAAATCATCCCACGGCTGTTCATGTGCGAGAATGATTGTTATGTACATGCTGATGGCAGATCATTTATTTAGTAACACTGATGTTTTGTGCTGCTGACAGACTGTTTCATTTCCATGATACATGTCTCTTGGTCATAAAAAACACAGTACAAGACTGTTCACATGCCAGAGGAAACCTAGCCTTGAGATGTTGAGCATTAACCCTTTAAAACCCGAATTAAGTCCCATCTGCTATTTGCTGGCATTATTAGGAGCTCACCATTTTCTCCACGTTAGCAGGATAAGGGTTAAATTATTAACC
>Ga0268261_10001374_pt1 | contig 16625 bp, 3 predicted proteins | sample TergutNc150P1_FD_190353 | JGI IMG/M metagenome (GOLD analysis project Ga0268261, IMG submission 190353) | Nasutitermes corniger P1 segment gut microbial community from laboratory colony in Florida, USA - Nc150 P1 (SPAdes) (version 2) | ecosystem: Host-associated > Arthropoda: Insects > Digestive...
TACTGCATCAGAACTAGTGCTCTTGTAGGTTCAGTGATGCTAACTCCAAGGGAAGAAACGGTACTGCATCAGAGCTAGTGCTCTTGTAAGTTCAGTGATGCTAACTCCAAGGGAAGTAACGGTACTGCATCAGAGCTAGTGCTCTTGTAGGTTCAGTGATGCTAACTGCAAGGGAAGTAACGGTACTGCATCAGAGCTAGTGCTCTTGTAGTTTCAGTGATGCTAACTCCAAGGGAAGTAACGGTACTGCATCAGAGCTAGTGCTGTTGTAGGTTTAGTGATGCTAACTCCAAGGGAAGTAACGGTACTGCATCAGAGCTAGTGCTCTTGTAGTTTCAGTGATGCTAACTCCAAGGGAAGTAACGGTACTGCATCAGAGCTAGTGCTCTTGTAGGTTCAGTGACGCTAACTGCAAGGGAAGTAACGTTACTGAATCAGAGCTAGTGCTGTTGTAGGTACAGTGATGCTAACTCCAAGGGAAGTAACGGTACTGCATCAGAGCTAGTGCCCTTGTAGTTTCAGTGATGCTAACTGCAAGGGAAGTAATGGTACTGCATTAGAGCTAGTGCTCTTGTAGGTTCAGTGATGCTAACTGCAAGGGAAGTAACGGTACTGCATCAGAGCTAGTGCTCTTGTAGGTTCAGTGATGCTAACTCCAAGGGAAGTAACGGTACTGCATCAGAGCTAGTGCTGTTATGGGTACAGTGATGCTAACTGCAAGGGAAGTATCGGTACTGCATCAGAGCTAGTACTCTTGTAGGTTCAGTGATGCTAACTCCAAGGGAAGTAACGGTACTGCATCAGAGCTAGTGATGTTGTGTGTACAGTGATGCTAACTGCAAGGGAAGTAACGGTACTGCATCAGAGCTAGTGCTCTTGTAGGTTCAGTGATGCTAACTGCAAGGGAAGTAACGTTACTGAATCAGAGCTAGTGCTGTTGTAGGTACAGTGATGTTAACTCCAAGGGAAGTAACGGTACTGCATCAGAGCTAGTGCTATTGTAGTTTCAGTGATGCTAACTGCAAGGGAAGTAACGGTACTGCATCAGAGCTAGTGCTCTTGTAGGTTCAGTGATGCTAACAGCAAGGGATGTAACGGTACTGCATCAGAGCTAGTGCTCTTGTAGGTTCAGTGATGCTAACTCCAAGGGAAGTAACGGTACTGCATCAGAGCTATTGCTCTTGTAGGTTCAGTGATGCTAACTCCAAGGGAAGTAACGGTACTGCATCAGAGCTAGTGCTCTTGTAGGGTCAGTGATGCTCACTACAAGGGAAGTAAAGTTACTGAATCAGAGATGGTGCTGTTGTAGGTACAGTGATGCTAACTCCAAGGGAAGTAAGGGTACTGCATCACAGCTAGTGTTCTTGTAGTTTCAGTGATGCTACCTGCAACGGAAGTAACGGTACTGCATGATAGCTGGTTCTCATGTAGGTACAGTGATGCTAACTCTAAGGGATATAACGGTTCTGCATCAGAACTAGTGCTGTTGTAGGTACAGTAATGCTAACTGTAAGGGAAATAACGGTACTGCATCAGAGATAGTGCTGTTGTAGGTAGAGTGGTAGTAACAGCAAGGGAAATAACGGTACTGCATCAGAGCTAGTGCTCTTGTAGTTACAGTGATGCTAACTGTAAGGGAAGTAACGGCACTGCATCAGAGCTAGTGCTGTTGTAGGTTCAGTGATGCAAACTGTAAAGGAAGTAACGGTACTGCATCAGAGCTAGTGCTGTTGTGGGTACAGTGATGCTAACTGTAAGGGATATAACGGTTCTGCATCAGAACTAGTGCTGTTTTAGATAAAGTGATGCTAACTGTAAGGGAAGTAACGGCACTGAATCAGACCTAGTGCTGTTGTAGGTACAGTGATGCTGACTGTAAGGGAAGTAAAGGCACTGTATCAGAACTAGTGCTCTTGTAGTTACAGTGATGCTAACTGTAAGGGAAGTAACGGCACTGCATCAAAGCTAGTGCTGTTGTAGTTACAGTGATGCTAACAGTAAGGGAAATAACGGTACTGCGTCAGAGATTGTGCTGTTGTAGGTACAGTGGTGCTAACTGTAGGGAAAGTAACGGTACTGCATCAGAGCTAGTGCTGTTGTAGGTACAGTGATGCTAACAGCAAGGGAAGTAACGGTTCTACATCAGAGCTAGTGCTCTTGTAGGTACAGGGATGCTAACTGTAAGGGAAGTAACGGTACTGCATCAGAGCTTGTGCTGTTGTAGGTACAGTAATGCTAACTGCAAGGGAAGTAACGGTTCTACATCAGAGCTAGTGCTGTTGTAGGTACAGGGATGCTAACTGTAAGGGAAGTAACGGTACTGCATCAGAGTTTGTGCTGTTGTAGGTACAGTGATGCTAACTGTGAGGGAAGTAACGTTACTGCATCCGAGCTAGTGTTGTTGTAGGTACAGTGATGCTAACTGCAGGGGCAGTAACGGTACTGCATCAGAGCTAGTGCTGTTGTAGGTACAGTGATGCTAACTGTAAGGGAAATAACGGTATTGCATCAGAGCTTGTGCTTTTTTAGGTACATTAATTCTAACTGCAAGGGAAGTAACAGTACTGCATCAGAGCTATTGCTCTTTTAGGTACAGTGATGATAATTGTAAGGGAAGTAACGGTACTGCATCACAGCTAGTTCTCTTTTAGGTACAGTGATGCTAACTGCAGGGGAAGTAATGGTATTGCATCAGAGCTAGTGCTGTTTTAGGTTCAGTGATGCTAAATGTAAGGGAAGTAACGTTACTGCATCAGAGCTAGTGCTGTTGTAGGTACAGTGATGCTAACTGTAAGGGAAATAACGGTATTGCATCAGAGCTTGTGCTTTTTTAGGTACATTAATGCTAACTGCAAGGGAAGTAACAGTACTGCATCAGAGCTATTGCTCTTTTAGGTACAGTGATGATAATTATAAGGGAAGTAACGGTACTGCGTCACAGCTAGTGCTCTTTTAGGTACAGTGATGCTAACTGCAGGGGAAGTAATGGTATTGCATCAGAGCTAGTGCTGTTTTAGGTTCAGTGATGCTAAATGTAAGGGAAGTAACGTTACTGCATCAGAGCTAGTGCTGTTGAAGGTATAGTGATGCTAACTGCAGGGGAAGTAACGTTACATCATCAGAGCTAGTGCTGTTGTAGGTACAGTGATGCTAACTGCAGGGGAAGTAACGGTACTGCATCAGAGCTAGTGCTGTTGTAGATACAATGATGCTACCTGCAGGGGAAGTAACGGTAATGCATCAGAGCTATTGCTGTTGTAGGTACAGTGATGCTAACTGCAGGGTAAAAACGGTACTGCATCAGAGCTAGTGCTGTTGTAGGTACAGTAATGCTAACTCTAAGAGAACTAACGGTATTGCATCAGAGTTAGTGCTGTTGTAGTTACATTGATGCTAACTGTAAGGGAAGTAATGGTACTGCATCAGAGCTAGGGCTGTTGAAGGTACAGTGTTGCTAACTGTAAAGGAAGTAAGGGTACTTCATCAGAGCTAGTGCTGTTGTAGGTGCAGTGGTGCTAACTGTAAGGGAAGTAACGGTAATGCATCAGAGCTTGTGCTGTTGTAGTTAAAGTGGTGCTAACTGTAAAGGAAGTAACTGTACTGCATCAGAGCTAGTGCTGTTGTAGGTACAGTTGTGCTAACTGTAAAGGAAGTAACGGTACTGCATCAGAACTTGTGCTGCTGTAGGTACAGTGATGGTAACTGTAAGGGAATATAACGGTACTGCATCAGAACTTGTCCTGCTGTAGGTACAGTGATGATAACTGTAAGGGAATATAACGGTACTGCATCAGAACTTGTGCTGCTGTAGGTACAGTGATGCTAACTGTAAGGGAATATAACGGTACTGCATCAGAACTTGTGCTGCTGTAGGTACAGTGATGCTAAATGTAAGGGAATATGAAGGTACTGCATCAGAACTAGTGCTGTTGATGATAAAATGATGCTAACTGTAAGGGAAGTAACGGTACTGCATCAGAGTTAGTGCTGTTGTAGGTACACTGATGCTAACTGTAAGGGAAATAAGGGCACTGCATCAGAGCTTGTGCTTTTGTAGGTTCAGTGGTACTAATTGTAAAGGAAATAACGGTACTTCATCTGAACTAGTGCTGTTGTAGGTACAGTGGTGCTAACTGTAAAGGAAGTAACGTTACTGCATCAGAGCTAGTGCTGTTAGGTACATTGATGCTAATTGTAAGGGAAGTAACGGTACTGCATCAAATTTAGTGCTGTTGTAAGTACAATGGTGCTAACTGTAAAGAATTATCGGTACTGCATCAGAGCTAGTGCTGTTGTAGGTAAAGTGGTGCTAACTGTAAGGGAAGTAACGGTACGGCATCAGAGCTAGTGCTGTTGTAGGTACATTGATGCTAACTGTATGGGAAGTAACGGTACTGCATCAGAGTTAGTGCTGTTGTAAGTACAGAGGTGCTAACTGTAAAGGAAGTAAAGGTACTGCATCAGAGCTTGTGCTGTTGCAGGTACAGTGGTGCTAACTGTAAGGGATATAACGGTACTGCATCAGCGCTAGTGCTGTTGTAAGTACAGTGGTGCTAACTGTAAAGGAAGTAACGGTACTGCATCAGAGCTAGTGCTCTTTTAGGTACAGTGATTCTAACTGCAAGGGAATTAAAGTACTGCATCAGAGTTAGTGCTGTTGTAGCTACAGTGATGCCAACTGTAAGGGAAGTAACGGCACTGCACCAGAGCTAGTGTTGTTGTAAGTACATTGGTGCTAACTGTAAGGGAATTAACGGTACTGCATCAGAGCTAGTGCTGTTGTGGGTACATTGATGCCAACTGTAAGGGAATGAATGGTACTGCATCAGAGCTAGTGCTGTTGTGGGTACAGTGACGCCAACTGTATGGGAAGTAACGGTAATCCATCAGAGCTAGTGCTGTTGTGGGTACATTGATGCCAACTGTAAGGGAATTAAGGGTACTGCATCAGAGCTATTGCTGTTGTAGTTACATTGATGCTAACTGTAAGAGAATTAAATGTACTGCATCAGAACTAGTGCTGTTGTAGGTAGAGTGCTGCTAACTGCAAGGGAATTAACGGTACTGCATCAGAGTTAGGGCTGGTGTAGGTACAATGATGCTAACTGCAACGGAAATAACGGTACTGCATCAGAGCTAGTGCTGTTGTAGTTACAGTGGTGCTAACTGCAAGGGAAGTAACGGTACTGCATCAGAGCTAGTGCTGTTGTAGGTACAGTGATGCTAACTGCAAGGGAAATAACGGTACTGCATCAGAGCTAGTGCTGTTGTCGGTACAGTGAAGCTAAGTTTAAGGGAAATAACGGTACTGCGTCAGAGCTAGTGCTGTTTTAGGTACAATGATTTTAACTGTAAGGGAAGTAAATTTACTGCATCAGAGCTAGTGCTGTTGTAGGGACAGTGATGCTAACTGCAAGGGAAGTAACGGTACTCCATCAGAGCTTGTGCTGTTGTAGGTACAGTGATGCTAACTGCAAGAGAAGTAACGGTACTGCAACAGAGCTTGTGCTGTTGTGGGTACAGTGATGCTAACTGCAAGGGAAATAACGGTACTGCATCAGAGCTAGTGCTCTTGAAGGTTCATTGATGTTAACTGAAAGGGAAATAACGGTACTGCATCAGAGTTAGTGCTCTTGTAGTTACAGTGTGCTAACTGAAAGGGAATTAACTTTACTTCATCAGAGCTAGTGCTTTTGAAGGTAGAGTGATGCTAACTGCAAGGGAAGTAACGGTACTGCATCAGAGCTAGTACTGTTGTAGGTACAGTGATGCTAACTGTAATCGAAGTAACGGTACTGCATCAGAGCTAGTGCTGTTGCAGTTACAGTGATACTAACTGCATGGGAAGTAACGGTACTGCATCAGAGCTAGTGCACTTGTAGGTACAGTGATGCTAACTGCAAGGGAAGTAACGGTACTGCATCAGAGCTAGTGCTCTTGTAGGTAAAGTGATGCAAACTGTAAGGGAAGTAACTTTATTGCATCAGAGCTAGTGCTGTTGTGGGTAGAGTGATTCTAACTGCAGGGGAATTAAAAATACTGCATTAGAGCTAGTGCTGTTGTAGTTACAGTGATGCCAACTGTGAAGGAAGTAACGGTACTGCATCAGAGCTAGTGCTGTTGTAGGTACAGTTATGCTAACTGTAAGGGAAGTAACGGTACTGCATCAGAACTAGTGCTGTTGTAGTTACAGTGATGCTAACTGTAAGGGAAGTAACGGCACTGCATCAGAGCTAGTTCTCTTGAAGGTACAGTGATGCTAACTGTAAGGGAAGTCACGGCACTGCAACAGAGCTAGTGCTGTTGTAGTTACAGTGATGCTAACTGTAAGGGAAGTAACGGTACTGCATCAGAGCTAGTGCTGTTGTAGGTACAGTGATGTTAACTGCAAGGGAAATAACTGTACTGCATCAGAGCTAATTCTGTTTTAGTTACAGTGGTGCTAACAGCAAGGGAAGTAAATTTACTGCATCAGAGCTTGTGCTCTTTTAGGTACAGGGGTGCTAACTGTAAGGGATGTAACGGTACTGCATCAGAGCTTGTGCTGTTGTAGGTACATTGATTCTAACTGTAAATGAAGTAACGGTATTGCATCAGAGCTAGTGCTGTTGTAGGTACAGTGATGTTAACTGCAAGGGAAATAACTGTACTGCATCAGAGCTAATTCTGTTTTAGTTACAATGGTGCTAACAGCAAGGGAAGTAAAGTTACTGCATCAGAGCTTGTGCTCTTTTAGGTACAGGGGTGCTAACTCTAAGGGATGTAACTCTACTGCATCAGAGCTTGTGCTGTTGTAGGTACAGTGATTCTAACTGTAAATGAAGTAACGGTATTGCATCAGAGCTAGTGCTGTTGTAGGTTCATTGATGCTAACTGCAGGGGAAGTAACGGTACTGCATCAGAACTAGTGCTGTTGTAGGTACAGTGATGCTAACTGTAAGGGAAATAAAGGTATTATATCAGAGCTAGTGCTCTTTTAGTTACAGTGACGTTAAATGTAAGGGAAGTAACGGTACTGCAACAGAGCTAGTGCTCTTGTAGTTACAGTGATGCTAACTGCAGGGGAATAATGGTAATGCATCAGAGCTAGCTCTGTTGTAGTTACAGTGATGCTAACTCTAAGGGAAGAAAGGGTACTGCATCAGTGCTAGTGCTGTTTTAGGTTCAGTGATGCTAACTGTAGGTGAAGTAACGATACTTCATCAGAGCTAGTGCTTTTGTAGGTACAGTGATGCTAACTGTAATTGAAGTAACGGTACTGCATCAGAGCTAGTGCTGTTGTAGTTTCATTGATGCTAACTGCAGGGGAAGTAACGGTACGACATCAGAGCTAGTCCTGTTGTAGGTACAGTGATGCTAACTGCAGGGGAAGAAACGGTACTGCATCGGAGCTAGTGCTGTTGTAGGTACAGTGATGCTAACTGCAGGGGATGTAACTGTACTGCATCACAGCTAGTGCTGTTGTAGGTACAGTGATGATAACTGCAGGGGAATTAACGGTACTTCTTCAGAGCTAGTGCTGTTGTAGGTAAATAATGCTAACTGTATGGGAAGTAACGGTACTGCATCAGAGCTAGTGCTGTTATAGGTACAGTGATGCTAACTGCAGGGGAAGTAACGGTACTGCATCAGAGCTAGTGCTGTTGTAGGTTCACTGATGCTAACTCTAAGGGAAGTAACGTTACTACATCAGATCTAGTGCTCTTGTAGTTACAGTAATGTTACCTGTAAGGGAAGTAACGGTACTGCATCAGAGCTTGTGCTCTTTTAGGTACAGTGATGCTAACTGCAGGGGAAATAACGGTACTGCATCAGAGCTAATGCTGTTGTAGTTACAGTGATGCTAACTGTAAGGGAAGTAACGGTACTGCATCAGAGCTAGTGCTGTTTTAGGTGCAGTGATGCTAACTGCATGGGAAGTAACGGTACTTCATCAGAGCTAGTGCAGTTGTAGGTACAGTGATGCTACCTGTAATGGAAATAAAGGTACTGCATCAGAGCTAGTGCTGTTTTAGTTACAGTGATGCTAACTGCAGGGGAAGTAACGGTACGACATCAGAGCTAGTCGTGTTGTATGTACAGTGATACTAACTACAGGGGAATAAACGGTACTGCATCAGAGCTAGTGCTGTTGTACGTACAGTGATGCTAACTGCAGGGGAAGTAACGGTACTGCATCAGAGCTTGTGCTGTTGTAGGTACACTAATGCTAACTGTAATGGAAATAACGGTACTGCATCAGAGCTAGTGCTTTTATAGTTACAGTGATGTTAACTGCAGGGGAAGTAACGGTACTGCATCAGAACTAGTGCTGTTGTCGGTACAGTGATGCTAACTGTGAGGGAAGTAACGGTACTGCATCAGAGCAAGTGCTCTTGTAGGTACAGTGATGCTAACTGTAAGGGAAGTAACTGTACTGCATCAGAGCTTGTGCTGTTGTAGGTACAATGATGCTATCTTTAAGGGAAGTAACGGTACTGCATCAGAGTTAGTGCTGTTGTAGGTACAGTGATGCTAACTGTAAGGGAAGTGACGGTACTGTTTCAGATCTAGTGCTGTTGTAGGTACAGTGGTGCTAACTGTAAAGGAAATAACGGTACTGCATCAGAGCTAGTGTTGTTGTAGGTACAGGGGTGCTAAGTATAAGGGAAGTAACGGTACTGCATCAGAGCTAGTGCTGTTGTAAATACAGTGGTGCTAACTGTAAAGGAATTAACGGTACTGCATCAGAGGTAGTGCTGTTGAAGGTACAATGATGCTATCTGTAAGGGAAGTAACGGTACTGCATCAGAGCTAGTGCTGTTGTAGTTAGAATGATGCTAACTGTAAGGGAAGTAACTCTACTGCATCAGAGTTAGTGCTGTTGTAGTTACAGTGACGCTAACTGTAATGGAAGTAACGGTACTGCATCAGAGCTAGTGCTGTTGTAGTTACAGTGGTGCTAACTGTAAAGCAAGTAACGATACTGTATCAGAGCTAGTGCTGTTGTAGGTACAGTGGTGCTAACTGTAAAGGAAATAACGGTACTGCATCAGAGCTAGTGCTGTTGTAGATACAGTGATGCTAATTGTAAGGGAAGTAACGGTACTGCATCAGAGTTAGTGCTGTTGTATGTACAGTGGTGCTAACTGTAAATGAAATAACGGTAATGCAACAGAGCTAGTGCTTTTGTAGGTACAGTGGTGCTTACTGTAGGGGAAGTAACGTTACTGCATCAGAGCTAGTGCTGTTTTAGGTACATTGGTGCTAACTGTATGGGAAGTAACGGTACTACATCAGAGATATTGCTGTTGTAGGTAAATTGATGCTAACTGTATGGGAAGTAACGTTACTGCATCAGAGTTAGTGCTGTTGTAAGTACAGTGGTGCTAACTGTAAAGGAAATAACGGTACTGCATCAGAGCTAGTGCTGTTGTAGATACAGTGATGCGATCTGTAAGGGAATTAACGGTACTGCATCAGACCTAGTGCTGTTGTGGTACAGTGATGCCAACTGTAAGGTAATTAACGGTACTGCATCAGAGCTAGTGCTTTTGTAGGTACAGTGTTGCTACCTGTAAGGGAATTAACGGTACTGCATCAGAGCTAGTGCTGTTGTGGGTACAGTGATGCCAACTGTAAGGGAAGGAACGGTACTACATCAGAGCTAGTGCTGTAGTCAGTACATTGTTGCTAACTGTAAGGGAAGTAACGGTTCTGCATCAGACCTTGTGCTGTTGTAGGTACAGTGATGCTAACTGTAAGGGAAGTAACGGTTGCATCAGATCTAGTGCTGTTGTAGTTACATTGATGCTAACTTTAAATGAATTAAATGTACTGTATCAGAGCTTGTGCTGTTGTCGGAACAGTGATGCTAAGTGTAAGGGAAATAACGGTACTGCATCAGAGCTAGTGCTGTTTTAGGTACGTTGTTGCTAACTGTAAGGGAAATAACTTTACTGTATCAGAGCTAGTGCTTTTGTAGGTACAGTGATGCTAACTCTAAGGTTATTAAAGTACTGCATCAGAGCTAGTGCTGTTGTAGGTACAGTGATGCCAACTGTAAGGGAAATAACGCTACTGCATCAGAGCTAGTGCTGTTTTAGGTACAGTGATGCTAACTGTAAAGGAATTAGCGGTACTGCATCAGAGCTAGTGCTGTTGTAGGTACAGTGAAACCAACTGCAAAGACCGCATAGGAATTATTCCTGAAGGTAACAGCTATTATTTTTTGTACTCGTCAGGTAATGAACTTTTTTATGCAGACACATTATGTTGGGTGAAATAGGAAATATATTTTAGAAGTCCTTCATTTATATTCTGGACTTTATATCGTTAACCAGAACTTATTTAATGGTTGCGGCTGCAATATACCTAAACGCATTCTGCACTGCCTACTTGTGCGGGCAATTTATTTTCGTACGCAAAAATTTTCGTATTATAATACTTCAATTAAAAATTATTTTATCCATATTTTGTATCTTTTTGTCCACCTTTACACTGCCTTCGCCCTCCTCTTCCCCTCTCCTTCAGCTCACATCAGCAGTAGATCCAGTCACCACCATATTATCCATTCAGCAACATATGATCCAGTCAGCACCACATGATCCAGTCAGCACCACATGATCCAGTCAGCACCACATGATCCAGTCAGCACCACATGATCCAGTCAGCACCACATGATTCAGTCAGCACCATATGATAAATTCAGCACCACATGATCCAGTCAGCACCACATGATCCAGTCAGCACCACATTCTTGTTGATCGCCCATTCACATAAAACGTCTCTGGAAACTGCCTTTACAAAAATTTAAATTATTCGATTTTCTTCTACTCACCAGTACATATTTCCCACACAGTCTGTATTTTCTTGGCACCTAGCATTTTTGCAATATGAATTTAACTTCATTCATGAAGAAGATGTTTATATATTGTAATCCAGCCCAATTCTTATTATCTTTCCAAACAATTTCTCGTCGCCCTTTCTACTTCTAATTTATTCCGTAATGAACTAGCATGTATCTTGTTACAGTTGGACCAGTCCCTCTCCTTTTTCCCGCGCTAACCCAACTGTCTTTGGGAGACTGTAAATCGTCAGCTATCATTACATGCCCAAAAGTTTGTTCGTACACCTCAGTATATCAAAGTAGGATTGTTGTGGATAATTATCGACACCAAGAATTAAAAAAGGACACTCTTTTGACGTCAACCATCCGCTAACCGTCTAAGTCATTCCAGTTCTTTCCGCTTCACCTACCAAAAGTTTACTGCTGTTTTAATCTCATATTGATCCCCCTTAGTGCTTCTATCGTTTGGCTAATTTGGTCTATTTACGTACAAATTATCTCCAAATAATTCACACATACATTTCAACCCTTCATATTTCCACACCATAAACTGCATCACATTCCCCGTCTCAAAATTTTCTGTGTCAGTGTTTAATTCTGCACTGTTAATTAACGCAGATCCAAACAATAAGTTCAAAACCAATTAACAGACCCGATAATTCTTATTTATAAAAATAATCTTTAGATTTAATTTGTAAGGAAACATTCCGAAAAGTCCAAATATTGCTGGGTTCACAGGGGCTTATTTAGTCACGTGGGCGCTCTATTAAGTCTGAAATGCAAATCGAATGTCTTAGGCGATAACAAGAAAAGTAAGGGAAGAAAAATATCTGTACATTATTCAGTTACTTTTAATGAAAAAATACATTGCTGACGAATATAAGAGAATTAATATCTCAATGAAAGCCGAATTATTAATTTTTAAGTAGTGCTCAGAGAGAAAGGGGTTTAAATTAGTACAGCGCTCACATATAACTCAGTTCCTTATACCGAAGCCTACACTGAACAGTAAATGTAACAGAAACAGCAGATATATAGCACTGTAGCGTCATTAGCTATTTCTGGATATAAAGTTTATTGCAGTTACATTTAAAGTAGATATAAGGAAATATAACAAACATTAGCTGTGATAAACAAACAAGTAATAATGCACAATAATATTCCAGCACATAACCACACAGTGTACAGCTACTTGCAGGCACTGCTAACTGACCGTCACAAAGTGTCAGCACTGTGCAGCCAGTCTCTTGTCTCCATTCACACAACACTCTATGTCACGTGATACAGATAGTCACATGTGTAATCGTAATGGCGATTATCGTGACAACACAACGTTGCCGTTGTTCCCCTGAGAAATGGGACGCAATGTTGCAATTCATATGAAATAACAACTCAGTAGCACAAAATATAAATTTGCAGTTGCTCGTAATTCTTTAAATAAATAAATAAATAAATAAATAAATATATGTAAAACATTAGGGAAAAGCAGTTTAAAACCATCTGGTAGCACTAAACACATTTCATGAGACACAATGTTATAAAGCTCGGCCCTGAACATCCACGCAAGAGGCAACATTCAGCAGCCAATTGAACACCAGTACATGGCCAAACTGGAATTGGAATTGAAGTCAAATTGCCTTAGTTGGCGACTTGATTCAACAGCAGTCACACTAACTACAAATGTCCGTTCTCGCCTTCTATGACGAAAGGCGTCAAAATATGCTTTTTTTATTTACTTCCACATTAGCGCCACTTTTCATCAAATCACGGATAACATCAAAGCCGCCATTTTTAGCTGTTAATTTTAAGAATTTCGAAGATGATAAATTGTCTTCTGGGTATTTCCCCGGCGTCTGAGTATTAAAAGCCGACGTTTCGGAACACTGTGTCGGTTCCATCTTCAACAGGTGCTGAAGTGTGAGTGAGGACTGGCTGGTATTCAGCCCTTATTTATACGGGAAGAGGATCAGTTGGAAGATGGTTTGGACCAATCAGAAGTGGGGGCGGGGTAGGGGTAGGGGTGGTGGGAGTCAAGCACGCGTGTAAGCATGGGGGGAGTATATAATGCCACCAGTGGTTCGTAAAGACTTTTATACTCCCCCCCATACCTACACGTCTACTTGACTCCCACTACCCCTACCCCTACCCCGCCCCCACATCTGATTGGCCCAGTCCACCTTCCAACTGATCCTCTTCCCGTATAAATACGGGCTGAATACCAGCCAGTCCTCACTCACACTTCAGCACCTGTTGAAGATGGAACCGACAGTGTCCCGAAACGTCGGCTTTTAATACTCAGACGCCGGGGAAATACCCAGAAGACAATTTATCATTACTACAACACGGCGAAAGCTTAAAAACTAGTTTCGAAGATGTTTTAGTTACAATATTCAAAAAACCTTATGATTCAGAAAGTCACGATAAACTTTCACGTTACCATTTTCAGCTGCAGCGCGTAGTGCTGTCCAATCACATTTTCTTGCAACATGAAAAGTGGCTTCTTGATTCAGGGTCACTAAAAACCTCTTTCTGGCAAAATATTTGTAAAGAATTTTGGGGAGTTATAAGTCTTTTTTTTAATCTGCTAAATTCACAAAGCATCACGATAGAGCAACATTCGAAAAACTCCCAAGTGGCCTTTATATGCTGCAAATTGGAGAGGTGTGTCACACATCTTATTTGCGAAATCCACACTAGCGCCATGATTGAGCAACTCTCGAACAACCTCTATATGGCCTTGTAGAACTGCCACGTGGAGAGGTGTCCAACCATCTTCATCTGCAAAATCCACACTAGCGCCATGATTGAGCAACTCTCGAACAACCTCTACGTGGCCTTCTTCAGCTGATGCGCGGAGAGGTGTCCAAACAATTTTATCTGCAAACTCCACACTAGCGCCATGATTGAGCAACTCTCGAACAACCTCTACGTGGCCTTTTTCAGCTGATGCGCGGAGAGGTGTCCAACCATTTTTATCTGCAAAATCCACACTAGCACCATGATTGAGCAACTCTCGAACAACCTCCACGTGGCCATTTTCAGCTGCTTTGTGGAGAGGTGTCCAACCATTTTCATCTGCAAAATCCACACTAGCGCCATGATTGAGCAACTCTCGAACAACCTCTACGTGGCCTTTTTCAGCTGATGCGCGGAGAGGTGTCCAAACATTTTTATCTGGAAAATCGACACTAGCGCCATGATTGAGCAACTCTCGAACAACCTCTACGCGGCCATTTTCAGCTGCTTTGCGGAGAGGTGTCCAACCAAATTTACTTGCTAAATCCACACTAGCGCCATGATTGAGCAACTCTCGAACAACCTCTACGTGGCCATTTTCAGCTGCTTTGCGGAGAGGTGTCCAACCATTTTTATCTGCAAAATCCACACTAGCACCATGATTGAGCAACTCTCGAACAACCTCCACGTGGCCATTTTCAGCTGCTTTGCGGAGAGGTGTACAACCATTTTCATCTGCAATATCCACACTAGCGCCATGATTGAGCAACTCTCGAACAACCTCTACGTGGCCATTTTCAGCTGCTTTGTGGAGAGGTGTCCAACCATATTTATTTGCTAAATCCACACTAGCGCCATGATTGAGCAACTCTCGAACAACCTCTACGTGGCCTTTTTCAGCTGATGCGCGGAGAGGTGTCCAACCATTTTTATCTGCAAAATCCACAATAGCGCCATTATTGAGCAACTCTCGAACAACCTCTACGTGGCCATTTTCAGCTGCTTTGCGGAGAGGTGTCCAACCATATTTACTTGCTAAATCCACACTAGCGCCATGATTGAGCAACTCTCGAACAACCTCTACGTGGCCTTTTTCAGCTGATGCGCGGAGAGGTGTCCAAACATTTTTATCTGCAAAATCCACACTAGCGCCATGATTGAGCAACTCTCGAACAACCTCTACGTGGCCATTTTCAGCTGCTTTGCAGAGAGGTGTCCAACCATTTTTATCTGCAAAATCCACACTAGCACCATGATTGAGCAACTCTCGTACAACCTCCACGTGGCAATTTTCAGCTGCTTTGCGGAGAGGTGTCCAACCATTTTCATCTGCAAAATCCACACTAGCGCCATGATTGAGCAACTCTCGAACAACCTCTACGTGGCCTTTTTCAGCTGATGCGCGGAGAGGTGTCCAAACATTTTTATCTTCAAAATTCACACTAGCGCCATGATTGAGCAACTCTCGAACAACCTCTACGTGGCCATTTTCAGCTGCTTTGCGGAGAGGTGTCCGACCATATTTACTTGCTAAATCCACACTAGGGCCATGATTGAGCAACTCTCGAACAACCTCTACGTGGCCATTTTCAGCTGCGTTGCGGAGAGGTGTCCAACCATATTTACTTGCTAAATCCACACTAGCGCCATGATTGAGCAACTCTCGAACAACCTCTACGTGGCCATTTGCAGCTGCTTTGCGGAGAGGTGTCCAATGATATTTATCTGCAAAATCCACCTGAGCGTAATGATTGAGTAACTCTCGAACAACCTCTACGTGGCCATTTTCAGCTGCTTTGCGGAGAGGCGTTCTACCATTTTCATCTTCAAAACCCACCCTAGCGCCATAATTGAGCAACTCTCGAACAAACTCTACGTGGCCATTTTCAGCTGCAAAGTGGAGAGGTATAAGACCTATATCTGGTAAATCCACACGAGCACCATGATTCAGCAACTCTTGAACAATCTCCAAGTTACCTTTCATAATTGTTAAGTGAATAGGTGTACAACCATTTTTAGAAGCAAAATCCACACTAGCTTTACGATTTAGTAACTCTCGTATAACCTCCAAGTGGCCTCTATATGCTGCTTCGTGTAGAGGTGTGTTACCGTTTTTATCTGCAAAATCCACATTAGCGCCATGATTCATCAACTCTCTTACAACTTCCAAGTGGCCTTTATATGCCGCTTCGTGGAGAGGTATTTTGTTTTCTTTATCTGCAACATTCACTTTAGCCCCATGATTTAGAAATTCTCGGACAATCATTACATGTCCTTCTAGAACTGCTGTGTTGAAAGGTTTCCTGCCATCATGATTTGAAATATTAATATTAGCTCCTTGAGTTAGCAACTCTCGTACAATCTCCAGGTGGCCTTTTAACGCAGCTATGTTGAGAGGTGTCGCACCTTTCTTATCTTTATTATTGATGTTAGCGCCATTATGCAGCAACTCTCGGATGACCTCCACGTGGCCATTTGAAGCTGCTGCGCTGAAAGGTGTGTCACCGTAATTATCTCTTATATCTACTTCAGCGCCATGATTCAGCAGCTCTTTGATAACTTGCATATGTCCGTTTGCGGCTGCTGACCTGAGAGGTGTGAAACCCTCCTCATTTGTGTTATTCACACTTGCACAATACTTCAGCAGCTCTCGAACCACTTCCACATGCCCGCATGTAGATGCTAAATAGAGAGATTTAGGGAGATCTGAAATGGCTTCAGCACTCAGTAACTGCCGAATATTCTCAATGTGACCATTTACAGCTGCCAAGTTTATTGGCGTCTGTCCATCAATGTCAGCTGTATTGACATTAGCGCCGCTCTTCAACAGTATGCGAATAATTTCTATGTGTCCGGACTTTGCAGCTACATGCAGTGGTGTGTAGCCGTTCTTGTTGGTTGTGTCTACGTTAATGCCACACTTTAATATCATCTGCACAGTTTCTAAATCGCCAGATTCTGATGCTTCATATAACTGATTCGTTAGATATTCTAGACCTTCAGGTCTTATTATTGGATCATGTTCCAGAAACAAATCAACTGCATGCCAATAGCGTTGTCT
>Ga0268261_10001375_pt1 | contig 16618 bp, 12 predicted proteins | sample TergutNc150P1_FD_190353 | JGI IMG/M metagenome (GOLD analysis project Ga0268261, IMG submission 190353) | Nasutitermes corniger P1 segment gut microbial community from laboratory colony in Florida, USA - Nc150 P1 (SPAdes) (version 2) | ecosystem: Host-associated > Arthropoda: Insects >...
AGTATGTGTGTGTGTGTGTGTGTGTGTGTGTGTGTATATATATATATATATATATATATATATATATATATATATATGGATGTTTTATTAGTTCTGCAACCTACTACCAGTGGGATCATTGCATAATTCCAATTTATGGGAGAGTGCTTTTAAGTGGTAGTGATGTGTTAGCATTCCTGTCAGGTTTTGGCTGTGACCTCAGATAAAACTTTGCATTAGTGTGCCTCCTTACAAACTGCCAGTAATCTTGAAATCTGCTGCTACTCCCATCCTTTAGGAGGGTTGCCCACCACAGTGGTAAGACTAGGTGTGTGACCAAAAATGTTCCAAGAGACTGGCTATGGGCACAATGACCCAGCAAACACAGGAGAATTTTTCTTTCCCACAGTATGCAGACTGGATCTGGGGCCTAACCTTTCACTGGGTACTGAGGGGCTTTTTCCCTCAAGCATAGAACAACCTGGCAATAAAGCTGGCCTCTCCCATATGCATGTGGTGGTGTGGTGCATAATTAAGCACAGGGACAAATTTACATGAGAGAATAATTGATTATTCATGGCAGTGTCTTGCGACAATTACCGACTCAGAAATGAATAAGTTATCATGCAATAAACGTTGCAAGACATAAGTATTTGTTGTATCATTGGGTGAGTATTACAGAAAAGAAATGTATCTGTCATATGCCTTAATGTAGTGTACCTGGTGTATCTCAGTGTCCTTGCTGGTTGGCCCATCTTACATTCCACAGGGTGTGTGAAATATCACTGGAAGCAATAAAACCAAGATCAATTTGGTCACATCTTGTGACTATATGGCTTCATTCCTTGATTGCGCATTTTGTTTCAGGGGCAATGTGCCATTATAATGTTTGATGTTACATCTCGAGTTACATACAAGAATGTGCCAAATTGGCATCGTGACCTCGTTCGAGTGTGTGAAAACATACCCATTGTTCTTTGTGGGAACAAAGTAGACATTAAGGATAGAAAAGTCAAAGCAAAAAGCATTGTGTTTCACAGAAAGAAGAATTTGCAGGTAAGGAATACTGTACTATAATCAGAAATAGTCAAGTAGGCCTCTGTATGAAAATGGAGTTGGTATCCAGCAGTGCAGAAACCACCTCTGCCATCCTACAACTAGGGATTAATGTGATGAGTGATGTCCTTGCATTTATACATGTAATTGCTGTGGGAACCAACTCTTCAGTCCAAGTGCTGACTGTTTGGGGATTAGTGGTCAGGAAGAGACAACCATTCTATAGTCACCATGAAAGCAGTTCCATTTTTCTGTAATGCCAATTCACATAAGGTCTGTGGATGTCATCACTGATGAATCAGGAATACTAGATCTGTGCGTGAGGACATAAGAACTGTCCCTCTAACCTGAGATGATACTGTGGCATTGGCTGTATTGTATCAGTTGTCCTAAACTTTATACTAAGGCAGAATTTTCTCACTTTTTTCTTCTTCAGTATTATGATATCAGTGCAAAGAGCAACTACAACTTTGAGAAGCCATTCCTTTGGTTGGCAAGGAAATTAATTGGTGATCCAAATCTTGAATTTGTGGCAATGCCTGCATTGGTACCACCAGAGGTGACCATGGATCCCAACTGGCAGCTACAGATTGAGAAGGACCTGAAGGTTAGTAAAGAATTTGAGATTTGCCAGCTCCAGCTGCCAAAGAATAGTGTCAATTGTACAGCATTCTGTTATATACTCCGTGGAGCAGTGACCTTTTTGAGAACCTAACTGGTTCTCAGCTAGTCAAGAAAATCCCCGCATTTTATGAAACCTGGCGGTTCATTACTGCATTTACAAGGGCCGGCCACCTGTCCCTATCCTGAGCCAGATCAGTTGATTCCATGCCCTCCATCCCACTTCTTGAAGATCTAGCTTAATATTATTGTCCCATCTATGCCTGAGTCTTCCAAGTTGTCCTTTTCCTCAGGTTTCTTCACCAAACCCCTGTATATGCCTATCCTGCCCCCCCCACCCCCATACATGCTACATGCACTGCCTGTCCCATTGTTCTTGATTTGATCACGTGAATAATATTGGTTGAAGAGTACAGCTCATTAAGTTCTTTATGTAGTTTTTCCCTACTCCTGTATTGCCTAGTCCCTCTTACAAGGGGCAGGCCTGGGGTGTGGGAAATGGATTTAGTTCATTTTATTATTAATGGAAACATTAATTAGTTTCATTAGACACATTTTTTCTTTTGTCGTAACGCGCCCGCCTTTCGCTGAAAAAAATGATTGAAAATGTCGGTCGCCGCCGCAAACGAGTGGTATCATGCCGAGAGGCGTGTAATGTCGAAGCGTCAACGGCGCAGGGGTAGAGTACAAAGACGGCGACCACGATGTCGCCGGTTCGAATCTTTTGGCCAGAATTGTTATTTTTTATTATATTTTTTGCACTCTGTATAATGAAAAAAATTATTTTTGCAATAGAAAACATTTTTTAAGGTTTTTTTAAAAAAGAAATCGTTTAAAAATGATTGTTTTATTGGAAAAACATAATTGAGAAAGAAGTTACATTTCTTATTATTCTTTTTTACATGATTTTGGATGATATTCGTTGTAGAAACATTTGAAACATAATGTTACTTCACACCACGCGCATTTAATGAAGGGAACCCCATTGCAAATACACTTGGCGGATGGCAAAGCCAAAACCAGTTTTGAAGGTTTTACTGTTAAACACAGAAACGCTCCCCAGTCTTATTTCTATAGGGTCTGAAAATATAAGCAAGGAAAGAAAAGAAAGATCGAAAGCTGTTCCTATATTTCCTTCAATTTTTAAACGATTTCTTTTTCTAAAAAACCTTAAAAAATGTTTTCTATTGCAAAAATGATGTTTTCATTATAGAGTGCAAAAAAAATTATAATAATAATAATAATAATCCGGCCAAAAGATTCGAACTGGCGACATCGTGGTCGCCGTCTTTGTACTCTACTGCTGCGCCGTTGCAGCTTCGACATTACACGCTGCTCGGCATGATACCACTAGTTTGCGGCGGCGACCGACATTTTCAATAATTTTTCCCGGTGAAAGGCGGGCACGTTAGGACAAAAAAAAATACGTGTCTAATGAAATGAATTAATGTTTCCATTAATAATGAAATGAACTAAATCCGTTTCCCACGCCCCAGGCCTGCCCCTTGTTAGGCTCAAATATTCTCCTCAGCAGCATATTCTCAGACACCCTCAGCCTACGCTCCTCCCTCAATGTGAGCAGCCATGTTTCACACCCATACATAACAACAGGTAAAGTTGTCATTCTGGATACCCTCATATTTATATTTTTGGATAGCAAACTGGAAGACAAAAGATTCTGCTCTGAAAGATAGCAAGCATTCTGACTTCCATGTGCTCTTAATTTCTTCCTGAAGAAAATTTTGATTTGTTAAGGTTGTTCCCAAATATTTGAGCTCTTCCACCCTTTCAGAGGAACTGTTATCAGTCCTTATATTGCGACTTCATCCTGCATTCTGCTCTTGAGGCATGACTGTACTTATCAACATTTACTTCCAGTCCAATCTCCTTCCTAGCAATTGCTAAAGCTTGTGTTTTTCTTTATAGCATGTATGCTTCTGCCCAGTATATTAACATCATCAGCATAAACCAAAAGCTGATGTGTACCATTTAATTTCAAGCTGTCCTGGTTTACCTGAACCCTTCTAATGGCATACTATATAGCAATGGCAATAAAGCATCTCCTTGTTTCAAACCATTCTTAACAGGAAACTTGTTAGACAAATGCTTGCCTATCCAGGCTCTCCTAAAGGTTTCATTACCCTTCCCAGTTTCATGGTGATACCAAACTCAATGAGAATAGTATACAAGACCTGCCTCCAAACTAAATCATAAGCTTTCTTGAAGTCTGTAAAAAGCGATGCATTGCTTCATTTTATTCCCATTTTTTTCTCAAGTATTTGACAATTGCAGAATATGTAACCAGTAATTGACCTGTTGCATTGAAACCCAATAATTTCTTCTGCATAGGGAGTTAACTTTGACAGCAGGATATTGGGTAAAATTTTGTACGTAGTTGACAAAAGTGATATGCCTCTATAATAAATACAGTATACTTTATCACACTTCTTATGGATAGGTACAATGTTCAATTCCTTCCATGCCTCAGGCACTTCTTTCTTCCTTCAAATAGAAATAATGAGTGTATGGATCTCTGGGTGAATTGTTTTTACTCCTTGCATTAATCAATTCTGCTGGGATTTGGTAAGTCCCTGGTGGTTTGTGTCTTTTAGCTTTTCAGTAGCCATCTCAACCTCAAAGGCACTCAGCTCAGGCACCAATGTTTCTGCTGTTTATATTCTGTCTGAACATCATTTATCCCATTTACATTTACCTTTTAAAGACAAAGCGCAGACTGCTTTATTTAAAGACCCAGTCCGTACTGCGCTGTAAACACTTTTCATCTCAGTTATAACAACCAGTCAGTTTATGCTGTAAGTGGCACAAGTCACTGTTTGTTCTCAAATAAATACAAAACACATATATACAGTGTGGGCAGAGCATACAGTTGTTGAATGTTAAACTTGTTGGTGCATCATATAACCAGTAGGCTTTAAAAGGTTAAACAGCTGAAATTGTTCCTCCACCTAGCCTAAACACTGTTGGAATCTGTAACCACATCACCCTTCTCATCCTTTATTATATAATTCTAGGTTGGTAACCCTTCTTAAAATCATTCATGGCCCTATACAAGTCTCTTATATTTAAACAAATATTCTTCATCAAACCGTGGTTTATGCTGCTTCATTTCATACAGACCTAGGACATTCTGATATGCTCTTCAGTGTTCTCCCAACCCCTATTTATGTCCTCACCATCATGTAAGTTCTCCAAAGCTGCAAACCCATTCGAGATCTTAATCTGATCCTGTTTCCTCGCCTCCAGCTCACTTAGCTTCCTGATATTAAATCTTGCCACACCAAACTTCTGTGCTGCTTGTTTACTTACTGCCAATCTTCCCCTACCTTCTGCAACCACCAGATAGTGATCATTATCACAGTCAGCTCCCCTGAAGGATCATACGTCAAGTATACTCGAATGCCATCTCCCACCTGTCAGTATATGATCAATCTGGTTTTGAGTCTTCCCATCAGGAGAGGTCCAGGTGTATGTCTAAATGTTTTGGTGTGGAAACATCGTCCTCTTCACAGCCATATTTTTTTGGGTGTGGTAAAGTTCATTATTCTAACATCATTATCATTACAGTCCTGATATAGACTCTCATTCCCAGTTGTCAGTTTGAAAATATTCTCTGTCCCCAATTTTACATTAAAATCTCATAACAGAATTTTCATATGGTACTTACAAAAATGATTTTAAAAAAACCTGCTCTAATTCCTCATAAAACTTTCTTTTGAATCATCACTTTTCTCCTGACTTGGTGCATGCACATTCAAAACAATGATATTATACCATTGACCTCTCAGAGCAATATATGACATCCTATCACTAACAAACTCTACTCTCCTAACTGTTGATGCTATTTGGTGGTGTACAAAACATCCTGTTCCCAATTGATTTTTGTTTCCTTTTCCATAGAAAAAAATATAATCCCCTGCTCTTAGCATGCCTTCTACGTCCCACCTAACCTGTACACCCACAAAATCTAATTTATGTTTTACTAATTCCCTGGCCACTGTTGTAAGTGAACCTGACCTATACATATTCCTTACATTCCATGTACCAAATCGCATGTTCCTTTTCCATTGCTTAGGTTGTACCAACGGATCATTCCAGGTCAGACATAGGTATTTGTTTCATAACAAGGCCAGTTTTTATGGTGACGAGTTGTTAGCACCTTGCCCAAGCCCCATGCAGGAGGATCACCCCTTGTTGGCTGTCTGCAACTGCTTATTCAATATATTCACAGCTCCCCTCCATATTGGAAGCCATTCCTCCATCCAAAACCTGAGGATGTGCCATGCCATGGTGGCAGGGACTTATCATGGATTGTGTTATGTATCCCATATTATTTTGTGTTACAAGAATAATGGTCTTTCTTTTCTGTTCCTTCACTGTAGTCATATAAAGGGTAGTGTGTAATATGTTTGCTGATTGTAAATGTGGAAGTGATATTTGAGATTCTCACAAAAGGAACTATGAAGTTGTCTGCTGAGATGTGATTCTTTGTAGTTCAGTAGCTCAGTACTGATGTTTGCCCCCAGGTTATACCAGTCTTCCTGGTACCGTCTCTTTTATCACACCATCTGCCCTCACGAAACATCTAAGAGCCCACAGTCCTCATGACGTGCTCTTAGTTTGGTCCAGGGTCCCCCTTCTCTCTTTTTGCCTGCATCTTAATTTTTCTACTCTAAAGATGGAGGTTGCAGGTTCCGATGGAATACATCTATGCCATAGTACATGGCATCATCCCAGAATACCATAATTTTAAAAATGAAATTTCAGAATGTATGGCACGTGATTGCTTGTCTTAGTGGCCTAACTCAATATCACTGTTGATTGTCTTTTGTTGCAGGAGGCTCAAGAGACAGCCCTTCCAGAGGACGATGAAGATCTGTAAATATTTTAGTGTTTGTGTTAATTTCAATGCAAATTTCAAGTCATCTGCAAAATAAGATTGGCCTTGTATGGCTATTGCTAAAGCTGCTAAGTACATATGTTGCATTGAAAGGGAAATCTGGGACAAATTTGAAATGTTTGAATATTTGAGTGATGTTTCTTGATGCCTGTTGTGAAATGTATGGTTGGAGTGCATATTAGAGGACTGTTTACTATTTTTATAGACAAGCGTGAATATTGATATGTTTGGGAATTTGTTTCAAGTTACATTTAAATCAGCTTCCATCAGTATCTCTGAATGTTTTTGTTAACATACTAAAAGGCTGCATATTTTACTCTTATTAGTGAAATTTACTTTCCATTATGCATTTTTAAAGCCTTGATGTCAGCAGTCATCACGATACTCTCTGAGGAGTGTAAGAGAGACTTTGCTTTCAAAAGTGGTTGGATTTTGTCTTACTGGTTGATAATGTATACAAGAAAAGAGAATAAATCTTTGTATTGGCCTGCGAAGGAAATTCGTGTTTTAATGTGTTCAGTTGTAAGTGAAATACGAAGAAGCTGGAAATAAGGATTTAAATCACATCCAGAAACTACTGTGGTACTTGCACATTGCTTTCAGTGGGCATGGCCAACATATATATTTGCGAGAGGCTGGAGTAAATTTAATTTCTTTCGTTCTCCATAAGGTCCATAGCAGGAACAAATCTGCACACCAGTTTCTCTTTTATATATGTTGGACATCTGTGAAATGTGATGTATATGGACTTTATGGGACATGAAGGTTCAAAACACCCCAGCACCAACCCCTATGCTTGGTCAGATTAATCCATTCCACACCCTGTTTTTCCCCTAGGTTTTAAAAACTCTTCCTTTCTGGTTTTCCAACTGAAATAAGTACACAAAATTTGTGGATATATTTTAAGGTTAGAAAGCCTAACCATATTATATGACAATGAAGGAGGAACCAAATGTGTGGCCAGCGGTAAAGTGAACATTTGTAAAGAGATTCATAATTGTTACCATTTTACGTAACATGTGTAGAGACAAGATTCTTAGCACCATGAAGTTGGAAAATCTAGCTTTTAAACTTCTCATGTATTTAAAAACATAAAGATTAAAATGTACACAATTTTAATTTTGCCTTTGGTTATATGTGGGTGTAAAACTTTTCTCTCACTTTAAGAGAAGAACATAGGGTAAGTGTGTTCAAGAACAAGGAGTTAAGGAAAATATTTGGGCCTGTGATGTAGGAAGTTATAGGAGGCTAGAGATAACTGCATTATGAACAGCTTCTTGATCTGTCCTCAACAAACAGGAGAACCAAACTAAGTTAGGTAAGATGGGATGGGCATGTGTCATACATGGGAGAGAGGAGAAATGCATGCAAGGTTTTGGTGGGAAACCCTAAAAGTACAGTTGTCACTTGGAAGACCTATATTTGGAAGGGACAGGAGCACTTAAATGGTTCTTAAAGAAAAAGGATGGTAGGGCATGGACTAAATTGACTGGGCTCAGAATATGGACAGGAGTGGTGAGTTCTTATGAGCATGGAAAGGAACCTTAAAATTCCATAAAATGTGGGAAATTTGTGACTAGCTGAGAAACTATTAGCTTCCCAAAGACTGTGCTCTATGGGGTAAGTGAATTTACATAAAACTGAATGCAATGTAATCCCAGTTTACCTTTATAGATGGGAATCAGTGCCCTGCATTTAGATAGATAGCACCAAACCTTTAACTCTGAGATTATGGTATTAGAATGAAACCTGTCTTGTAAACAGATCCTTGACATAATGAAGATCTGTCTTTAGCTGAAAACTTAGTCCCAAGGATCTGGTAAAAGAAACTTTACAATACCACCTTTAATGGATGGAAACAACATGGAAGCAGAATGCAGGGACAAGATTTTAACAGAAAAAATTAATGATGTTTCTATATAATTTTGTTCCATACTTTCAACATGACCATACCCTTCTACTGTCTATTACTTATCAAGGCAGTGAGTCTTACAGTTAGGAAGTGTTGTAGCTAGGCCAGAAGAATGAGGGAGGGTTTGGAATGAGGGCGGCTGAAGTTTACAGGGTTGAACAGGTCAGTAAATGAAACTGTACAGCACCAGTCCAGAATACATTGGTTTATTGACAAATGAATGCTACTTTCGAGTAAGTAGCAACTGTGTATAGTAGTAGCAGTAGCAGTTACAGGCACACACACACATGGGGAGAATTGAAACCTCAAACCAAGCACAGTGGAATCTCTTAAATGTTTCCCTTCTGAGTTCCAACCCAAACTGCATATTGGACTTGCTGACAGAAGTTACCCCCCCTACAGAAAAAGACACCCATGCCACTCATGGTAAAATATTGAAATACAAAATAAAAGAAATATTACCTCTCAATGCACAACTTTATTGTAACAACTGTAATTTGCACCTACATGTTTTGGCTATATAAAGTAGCCATCTTCAGGCTGTATATATCAGAAGTATAAAAAGGAAATTATATACCCCTAGTTTATGTAGAGTTACATATGGTTACTGATGAGATCTTGGCCTTAAATATAATTGTTACACATAGAAAAGTATTTACAATATCTGGGTAAACAGCATTGGATGAAACTGAGTAAATGAGTCTTAGACTTTTAAAAAGTGAAAGATAAAAAAAAACTTTGATAAAAGTTAATGTTCTAGGCTCAAGATAGCAGGCAACTTGTTTAAGCAATCATGTTGAGGTGGTGAGTTGATATGGTGTGTCTTCTTATATAAGCAATACATTGTGTATTCCACCTATGGTATCAGATATTTGATGGTATTAGTATGTGTAATATGTTAATATAACATTTTTATATAAATCTATTGAATGTATAATCAGATATAAGTATTCAAATTATCTGTATAAGATATTAGATTCAATCACTGTTCCGACGCACACAGATATAACCAATATAAGTAAATTATAAAATGCTCAAACCACAAAACATGAAACAGTATGTATGTCTGATGTTTGGAATGTACACCTTTCATATTCATTCGCTGTGGCGGAGATCTTGTCCAATAACCATTTGTAACTATATGTAAACTACAGGTATAACTTCCTTTTTATACTTCAGATATACACAGCCTGATGATGGCTACTTTGTACATCTGAAACGTGTAGCTGCAGTTTACAATTGCTGAAGTAAAGATGTGCGTTGGCGGGTTATAAGTGCAACAGGGATACCACACCTTTTACTTTATTTACTTGTAGCCATGGACACCAAGAAAGAGGTAATATTAGAGCTCAACACAAAAGTAAAATTGACTGAAGCAAATAAGAAAGACAAGCTGATAGTAAAAGAAATTGTGGCCAAGTTTAACACTAGGAAGAATCAAATGTATGATACATTACAAGCAAAGTTCAAAAGAATAAACCACTGGTTAAAATGCAGGCATTGTTCAATGGAGGGCACCTAACAAAACTGGAACACAGCAATGGGATGTTGAGCATGGTATGTAAATACAAGAGTCAGAAACCTTTCAATATTTGGACCAGTGGTACAGGAACATGCAAAATGAGTGGCTACAAAACTGGGAAAAAGTTAATTTAGGGCATTAATGGGCGATTAGAAAGTTTCAGAAAGATGGTGAAACTGTATTTAATGAAGTCTGGTGAATCTAGTGATGTTTGGGAAGAAAGTGTAGCTGACTGGGTTGACAAACTTCCAGTGCCTGCATAAAACAGAAACTGCCAACAATGGAATAACAATTATGGTCCCTTGCCATACCATTACAGCAGGATTCATGGTATTACTAAAGGCCGATTCACACATAGCATGCCGTTCCCCTGCCATGCTGTGCCACTAAGGGTTTAGAATGTGTCTTTCCCATTTGATTTACACAGTGCAGCCGTGTCTGATTCACACTTGCCATGCCGCGCCCATGCCATGCTCTGACCATGCCGTTCTTCTCAAGGCCATGGCACAGCACGGCCATTGAGAGACGGCCTGTGGGCTACCCGTCCGCGTTCGGCTTCTTCCGGCTACCACACGGAGTTCCACGAAGATTGTTATCAGAAGCATACCAATCATCCTCACAACAATCCATACCTACGACTGTTAAAGAGTGGTAGCAACACACTACAAAAACAGCGATCTGTTAAACTGCTGGACTAGCAGTTCGGATGTTTCCGGCTACCATGCGGACTTTCACGAAGGACACGGCACTCTCGGAGCAGGGCAGGGGGCGGCATGGCATGTGTGAATTAACGCGCGGCATGGGCACGGCATGCTATGTGTGAATCCGCCTTAACAGTGCAATATCTGACCACCTGAACCACACACATGGCCAGTGAAGATATGCTATCAGCATTTATAAACAACCGGTAACAAGATGTGAAAACTGATACTTTGAATTGAGATGCCAATATAAGATCTTAGTATCTTCCACAATATTCCAGGGAATGTATAGCATGGAATGTTTAAAAACTGTATGCAGAAGATAATACAGTGTAACAAAAAGAAAACTATATTTCAATCATTTGTGAACATCACACAGGGAAACAATTATCCAAGTTGATTTACACTTTTGTTGAACAGTAACATTAAGTGAGGAAATGGAATTTATGCACTTCCATTACAGACACTACCTACAACATATTAATATAGCGGTAAGTAAATTTCAATGCATGACTTGAGGATGGAGACGAGATTCAGGTCTTCTACAGCACAAACCAGTAGTTCAAACTTACACTATTCTGACAGGTTTATATATCACAAGTGTATGTATCAAATCAGTCACACACAGCACCAGTTGTTATCAGCTTATTCATGGCTACGTTTCAGTTACAATTGCGAGCCATCATCAGGCCTTTTGTAAATGCTGATATTGGAAAAATTATATACTGCATTAGGATGGAGATCTCCCCTTTCACATTAAAAAAACATTATAAATGTATAATTTTATGTACATGTATTTTTGCTGTGAAAGGGGAGATATCCATCTTAATGCAGTATATAATTTTTCCGCTATCAGCATTTATAAAAGGCCTGATGAAGGCTTGAAATTATAACTGAAACATACACTTCTGATTTGTTAATTCCATGGGGATGTCACATCTTTAAAAAAAGTTTTATAGAAATTAAAAAAAAAAATCAGTGATTTGAGGAAATGTAATGAAAATAAGAATTCGATTTTCAATTCACAAAATAAACTGAATGTCCCTGCAACAACGGTGTTTGAGGAGAGATCTGGTGCTCACTTCAATCCCCACAGCTAAAAAGTCAAAACTGTGAGGAAATATTCTAACCTGAGAAATTACAGCTTCCATCCTGTATCCTATCACTGGTAGTAACATAAATTTTTGTAATATTGTAACAATTTATGATAGCTGTAACACCACACATTCTTTTAGGGACAATATTTTTTTTATTCATCAAAACTTCATGATTTTACTAAATCTGATTTTGGATATACCGCTTATGCTTGAAATGTAAAGAGTCCACCTTACACCTCGTTGACGTAGTACGGATGCTATTGGTATGCAGTTACTTTGATTAATGTACTCAGTTTATTGTACAAACCAAATGCACAGTATTAATTGTATATAAATAAAAGATGTATCCCCAATATGTTTTGGTTTGGGTTTAAATATGATGTTTTAATCATATTTAAGCCCTACTTTTTAAAAACCTATACACATTGTACATTTTATACATAACTGACATCAACAACGGAACTACTACAGGCTGTAAAACCTTGTGAATAATAGCTTCCCATTGCCAAGTGGTTTTAAATGTGGTATTTTGTACTCCCTGAAGATGATACACTTGTAATGAAACATGTTGGAGATATGTCTTTTAATATGCATATAATTTATGTGTTTGGTTTGTACAATAAACTTAGTACATTATTCAAAGTCAGTTAATACCAACCTTGAAGCTTAATTAAATGCTGCTCTTTTAAAAACCTGTTAAAATACGACTGAAACAAATGTTTTAATCATATTTTAACCATATGTTTTTAAAGACCTGTACATGTTGTACCTTTTATACATAACATCAACAATGGAACTGTAGAACCTTGTGAATAAGAGCTTCTCACTGGCAATTGGATTTAAACGTGGCATTCTGTGCTCCCTAAAGATGATACACTTGTACTGAAACATGTCAGAGATATGTCTTTAATATTCATATAAAATTAATACTATGCATTTGGTTGGTGCAAGTTACTGAGCATACTTTTCTAAAAAATGCTCAGAATGGACAACTTTAAAATAAGATTATTATAACCAAATACTTGTTCATCTTTTATTTCCTTAGACAGTTTTATTTTATTCCCTCAAATATTTTACATTAATTTTCTGGTTTATATTGTGGTCCTGGATATGACACTAGTCAGGTACTTTGTTGCCAGGGTTTGGGAAAGGGAACCAACCAACCAGACTACATTGTGCCATAACAGAGAAGACCAAAATATGAATCTTCATTGCCATGATAGGCTCAAATTATATAAGCAGTGAAAACCTTGACTGTACATTTTTGTGCAGACCACCTCAGATAGGTGTAAAATCTGTCTTACAGGCATCTGACCAGGACCATACAAAAAGTGCAAAAACTGTGGGAAAATAAAATGGAGATGTTACTATATTTTGTCATTTTTTAAACAACAGAAGAAAGTAACTGGCCTCAGAGCTAGGCCTGTTTTCCTCTAAAAACTTCCAAAATTTGTTCAGAATTAGGATAAGATAGAACTTCATGGTCATCTGTGAGCAATATGATGAAAATCTGATCACTCATGTGATTTGCAATACTTAATAAGTTTAGTATAACAAATGTTAATCTTCATATATCCTTTCAGCAAGGCCAATTACACACTCAAACACATTTCATTTCAATGGGGTGTTAATGAACTGTGTGTCTGGAAACTGTGCCTGTCTTGTCCCATAAATTTCTGGTATTCAAAACAAAATGAAAGCACAGATTATGTAAAAAAAAAACTTCATCAAATAAGAATGAATATGATTATTTCATGGTACTTTGGAAATGTAATAATTTTTCAGTTAGAAAACTAATATTACAGAAATCGGTGGCATGTATGAGAAATCTGAAACCTGACATAAGAGTATTCCAGTAGGTGCAAGGGGAAATTCCAGTTCATATCATTCTGACATTCTTTACTATTATACAAATGGACTACAAATATACCACAGACTTTAAAAAACTGTCTAGTCTTCTCCAACCAGAACAAAGCCACAAGACTGGCCCATTCACATATTCAACCAATAAAACTCAGTCACCAAGCACATTATTTCAAGCAAGATTCCATCAAATGTTGATCTCCCATGGAAGTCATGCATTTATAGAAAAAATAATATTGATTGAATGCTCTTCTACTTCTTCAAAGCACTGTTCCATTCAGTTACATTCCACCTATTTTTGGACTCTGCTTACATTAAGTTTTGTTGAGCAACCTGCCCTTTCATTTTTCTTGTGCTGCCTGGCGTGCTTTCTTTCCTTCTATAAGTGACAGGCGTTCTTTTTCACTAAGAAGTGGGTTTACTTTCGTCACTACACCAGTCCCCAGAGTCAATACACCATCACGAAGGGTAAACCTCTGACCATGTTCCAAAACCATAGGTTTAATGAGTTTCAAAATCAACCTGAAATTAGAAAGGAATTACAGTAAAACCTCTAAGGAAACAAATGCAACAATTGGGTCACACAGTACTTTAGTTTTATCAGTACATAATGATTGCTAATAAGGAATGCTACAAATAATTCTTACATGTGAAACATAACACATACTTGCTATTCTGTAATTATGTGTGTTGGCTGCAGACTTTGAGGTAGTTACAAACAGAAGCAACTGGCAGTGAGTCAGTACTGTTGTGCCCATTTTTCCCTCCAAACAAAAATCACATCATACCTCTAGAAAGCACCATTAGTTAGCAGTTAATCTATCAAGTTTAGCATCTTAGTACTGTAGCTGTATTTTGAGGTATGTTCAACAAAGTCTAATTGTAAATGCAAAAATGTTGTGCTTGCACAGAAATTCTGTCCTCAACAGAGGTTATGCTCCAATGTTTTTCATAACCATGACAATTTCAAGAGGTTTTATGAGAGTAAATGTATACAATGGTCATCACTTGGTTTGGAGTATTCTCTGTGCACATGACTTTATGGACCCCAAATGCACATCATCACACCAAACGTCAACCACTACACTACAGTCTGGACCCACTCATTTCATTTGACATCCCTACAATCTACTGCTCCAGGATCCAACATAATGTGAGCGTCCTATCAACCTTCCTTTCCAGTGTATTAATTACTCAGAGTAACTGGTACAATAGGACATCACACATCCCACATCAATGGGGAATATCATTTGCTTATTTAAAATGCAAATGCTTCATATAATGTAATATGTAGTATGAAGCATAAAAATAAAACTCATACTTACTTAAGATTCATGTCTTCTGGGATGTGATGCTGTGTTGTTGGGTGAGAGTCTTCAATATATTTAAAACTACTCACCCAGTGACATGGGATCACTTCCAGAAGACTTGAATCTTCAGCAACACCACTATAAGAACCTCTATCTTACATATACTTACTTAGCATCCTCACCAGGCATAACCATTTCCTTATCTGGAATGACGATTTGTACTGCAACATCCCATGTTTTTGAGAACATCTGCAGTTGAATGTATGATGTGAATGGTTTAGCTCGACCACCTTCTTCCTTATTTAAAATGTACACCTGAAATATATACGGCTGTAAAACTGGACATGCTTAATGCATCCACAACCCACACAAATTTTACCTTTTTGCCTTGTGAAAATATGATTTCAGCATCTGCTAGAACCAACACCTATTGAAACCCCCGTCACAGTCTGCTGATGCTTAATTTTTGTTGTTACATAATGCCTTGGCTGCAGAAGTAAAAATGAAAATGTCTGTTTTATGTTAAATTAATTTAATCATTTTTTGGAAACTACATAAATGAGACAGCCACAGTACCACAGCATTTAACTGAATGAGTTCCATGGAAGGAGACTGCCAGTTCACTTTGCACAAATTTGAGCCCAATAATGCAGGTTTTGTGGAAACAGGATGATACCATGCCTTGCAATGGGACAAGATTCACTGTGAAATAGTTATGGTTGCTTTGTGGAGCAGTCAATTTAAACAGTAAAATGAGGAACACCTTAAATGGAAGAAATGTAACAATGCAATGAATTACCAAGGATCATAAAAAAATGGACATTAAGTAATGATCAAAACACTAGATAAAAAGGGCATTAAAAGTAGAGTCCACTTTAACTGAAATGAACACACTCAATATCTGACATCATCATTCAAATTATTAATTTCAAGCCAAAAATATTAAATCCATTAATACAGTTTTTATTAAGATCCACTAATATCTTTCAGTAACGTATGTATAATTTTCCATTGCATGTATCATTTCCAAGTAAAATGATCCCCCTTTTACAACCTCCAATTTTCATAAAAAAACAGAATGTGTGTAACTTTGTGTGAAATTAGAAAGTGATACCCCATTTTTCAGGTGATGAATCAAGAGAAAATTCCTGTACAGTATGTGGGTTTAGAACATGGAGTTTTATGGAGCTGTAACTGATGATTTTACTATTTTTTATTTGCAATGAATAAGGTGAGATACTGTTCAGAATACTGTACAGTGCAATGCCTTTGAGACATCTGGTTACCTGAGCTTCAACATTATCCTGTGCCTTCACTGAACCTGGTTTACACATCACCATCCCTCGACGAATATCTTCTCTCTTTACACCTCTTACTAATGCACCTAACTGGTCACCTGCATGTGCTTCTTCCAGGATTTGGTGGAACATTTCAATGCCTATTGCAATAAATGTTACAATTACCACATTTACTGACATCTTGAGACACATGGCTATCATGGTAACTATGATTATGGTATGCTGGGATGTGGTGACATCACAGACTACATGGTGTCTCAACCAAGAAGACCTAATTTTTAGTCACCCCCACAAATGCCCTAAATCAAGTTCTCGCCACCGCCACCGCCGCCGCCGCCACC
>Ga0268261_10001376_pt1 | contig 16614 bp, 18 predicted proteins | sample TergutNc150P1_FD_190353 | JGI IMG/M metagenome (GOLD analysis project Ga0268261, IMG submission 190353) | Nasutitermes corniger P1 segment gut microbial community from laboratory colony in Florida, USA - Nc150 P1 (SPAdes) (version 2) | ecosystem: Host-associated > Arthropoda: Insects >...
TCTGCAATCTCCGCACACGTTCTTCGTACTCATTGAACACAGACGTGATGTTTTGTACCATTTCTTGCACAATGAATATCTAAATTGATGTTGCACGACAACTTTTCCGCGCTAACTGCAAGCAGGTTCGATGCTGCACGGCAACTTTCCCGCTATAACTGCAAGTTGGATGACGCGCAGGGGAGGGAGGTGGTGAAAAGGCGGAGACGTGAGGAAACGGAATGGAAACGGAATACGGATAACGGAAAACCTGAAGCAAGGACAGCAGCGACACTGGTGTTGGCGAGGTAAAGAGTGGAGTCCAGATTCTGCACTGGTACCAAAATGAATATGTAGTTAGAGAACAAAATAAACATACATGTGTATCTATTTTTCATGCCAATATTCAAATACTAATTTAAATCATACGTAAATAATTTTAATTTTTTTAAGTTCGGAATATTCGTCTAAAGAATAAAAGGAATTTTCATATAAAAATTTTTGTAAAATCAATGAAAATTTTTTTGGGATTATCAGACTCTATTTTAATATAAGAAGGAAGCACATTAAACACCCTAACACCTAAACAGTATCCTCCCTTCTGGTATTTAGTCATATACACGGAATTTTGGTGAAGGTTAGCATGTTAGCTAGTGTCAGTGTAATATATCTCAGAATTGACCATAAAGTGATTCCAATTTTTAAGCAAAACAAGAGAGAGAATGTGTTGGGAAAGGTGTGGTAAGATTTTTAAAATTAAAGAATAAGTTTCTACAAAAGTTACTACTTCTAAAACTCATGATGATTCTAATAATATATTTTTTTTTAAACCTAAAAATCTTTTTGCTGGCGGAGGTGCTGTATCCTGCGCCGTCCCTGTGGGGGAACGTATCGTGGATATTGTTCCAGGAGGGACGGAGCTCGAACTTCAGTTAAGACGGGGACTTGGGCAGGACGCACACGCTCGCAATAATCCCCACGTCAAGTGTACTGGAGTTTATTAGGCATATACAGTATATAATGCTGATACAAATGAAATGTACTGAGTTCAATTCTCGGGATCTTGGATCCTTTCACTAAAATTAACACTGATCGTCCAGCTCCATACAAAACTGCTGGTCACCATTCGATATACTTCGGCAGACACCATTGTAGCCCAAGGAGTCTGTTTTTGCACTTGATCCCACACATTGCTCGCGCGATAAACACTTAGCGCGACCACATATGAACAAAAGAAATATAAGAAGGCCATATTCCTCCCGTGCCTTGTCTGCTTACTGAGAAATGAAAGTGTAAACAAATTCTGTCAGTTGCAGAAAGGCAAGGACTCAGCACGATGAAACAAGCTTATAACTTACATGCAGTACATACCACAACCTTGCAGAAAAATAACAACGTCTATCAACCACACAGCAATAATATCCATCAACTATACAACAGAAGAGTGCCCCCAGTACAATAAACCATAGGTCATTACAGAGTAGCAGTAGGAATAGTACACCATTTTCAGAGCATTCGGTGGTATATAAGGTTTCAATGTAGCAAAGGATAACAAGCTTAGCTTAGTTTAGACCTAATATATTCAATGTGTGTTTTCCAAAATAGAGTATTATTAATAAATAGCACAAGAAATCTTGTTTCAATAGCTGTACGAATTTATCTTCATACATAATTTGTACGTCAGAAGTACTTGTATTTTTATTAATACATCGAATGAAATAAGTTATGTTGAAATTCAAGGAAAGCAAATTAGCATTTTACCACTTATTTAGTTGGCCAAAAACTATATTAAGATTTTTTTGAAAATAAATATTATTTGGGTTTGTAAATGATATACTGGTATTATCAGCGAATAAAATAGGAATAGCTTTGTGTTCTATGGCCTTAGGTAAATCATTGATATATACTAGAAATAATAGTAGGCCCAAAATAAAACCTTGTAGCACACCTTATTCTATTTTGGTCCGTTTTGAGATGTATTAGAAGTAACATATACGTTAATGATTTTAACCCTTATCCTGCTAACGTATATAATATGGTGAGCTCCCAAAAATACCAGCAAATAGCAGACTAGATTTAAATCGGCGTTGAAAGGGGTAACTTTTTGAAGTCTATTGTGAATATAAGATTGCAGTAATAATTTAGCCCTACCACTTATTCCATAATGAGGTAGTTCGGACAGTAATGAATGATGGTTAACAGAGTTGAAAGCTCTCTCCAGATCGCACAAAATACTACCTGCATTTGTGTTATTGTTTAAAGCGTTTAAATTTTTATTTGCTATTTTAAAAATGTTATCTTCAGTTGTTATGCCCTTTCTGAAACCAAACTCATTTCCCACTACTACCTTATGATCGTAAAAATGTTCAGTTAGCGTAATATATGAAGCGTTTCCAAAAACCTCTGAGAAAGAAGTCAGGATTTATATAGGCCTATAATTTGTTGGTTCCATTCTATCTCGTTTGTTGTATATAGGTTTCATAATTGAGAACTTCAAATGACGTGGAAAAATAACTGACAAGACGAGACTAATTATAAATCTAAGCTAATGGTGAACATGTGTAAATGGCATACATTTTTAATACTTTAGTACAAATCTAATAATACCCATGAGAATATTTTGTTTCTAGTGACTTCATTATAGATGTAATTTCTTTGGTTGAAAACGTTTTAAAGACTAAACATGAGGAAGGATGAACACAATGTTGATCTAGATAATAATGAAAAAGTAAAAAAAATTCATTATAAATATTGTTATATTTTTACTTATTTTAGCAATTACACTGGTCAAAAAAGATTTTGGCCCAAGAGGAAAAATTTTTCTGATGTATTTTTGGACGCTGAATTTGAATATATTTACAGAATTTCTCTATCACCCACACCTTTTGCGTTGCATCAGACTATGTGACTGCACACACCTACGTATGTGTCACTGGGGGCCTGTAGGAGGTAGTCTGGACATGATGTAAAAAGTCAACTGTCACGTGTCATACTCGTGTGACTAACAGTCCTCTGCAGGTTGCTGGCCAGAGATCAGTGTGTTATCGTCTCTTAAGTATGTAGTGTTTGTTCCACCATTAATATGCCAAGAAAATGCGTAAATTCATCGGATGCATTCTGCTACATCTGCGGTGAGGTGATATTTAAATCCCGAAGACGGTCTTTCACACCCCTGATTAAGAAATGCTATGAGCATTATTTCGGCTGCAAAGTGGGTAATCAGGACAAGAGATGGGCTCCCCATTTTTGTTGTGTGACGTGTGCCAGGCGTCTCGCGGCATGGGCAAAGGTTCACGCTATATGCCCTTCGCCATTCCTATGGTTTGGAGAGAGCCCACGGACTATGTTTCAGATTGCTACTTCTGCCTGACCAGTATAACTAATGTAACATCAAACTCCAACCACACTGTTCAATATCCAAATTTGCCATCCACGTTGAGGCCAGTACCTCACAGCGTGGAGTTACCTGCGCCAAAGCCTTCAACAAACACGACCCTGTGTGACAGTGAGTCAAATGACGAAGATGTAGGCCAAGCTAACAACAATATGGATTGTGATCCAACTTATACAGGAGCCAGTTCTTCCAGTGAACCACACCTGCTGACTCAAGGGGACCTGAATGATATCGTCCGCGATTTGAATCTGTCAAAGAAGCAAGCTGAACTTTTAGGCTCCAGGTTAAAGGACTGGAATCTTCTGCGCGAGGACACTAAGGTGTGTTTTTACCGTGGACGCCATGAAGAATTCAAGGATTTCTTCTCCCTGGAAGATGGTGTAGTGTTTTGCAATGATGTTTGTTCCATTATGGAAGTTTTTGGCCATGAATTTATCCCAGATCAGTAGCGCTTGTTCATTGATTCGTCAAAAGTGATCCTGAATGTGGTTCTATTCCACAACGGAAAAAATCCCTCCGTTCCTTTGGCTCATGCAGCTAACATGAAGGAATGTTATGAAAGCATGAAGCTACTGTTGGGAAAGATTAAGTATGACGAATTTAAGTGGAAGTTATGTGGTCATCTCAAGGTTGTGGCACTGTTACTTGGAATGCAACTCGGGTACACAAAATACTGCTGTTTCCTGTGTGAGTGGGACAGCCGAGACAAGAAGAATTACTATGTAAATAAACTGTGGCCTAAACGAACATTACTGACGCCAGGGGAGAAAAGTGTCGTCAGTCCTCCTCTTGTTCTTCCGGAAAACATTTTTCTGCCCTCTTTACACATAAGGCTAAAACTCATGAAAAAATTTGTGAAAGGTATGGATAAAACAGGCCGTGGGTTTCAATATGTGAGGAATAAGTTCCCAAATGTGAGTGACGCAAAAATCAAGGAAGGTATATTTATAGGACTCCAGGTCAGGCAACTGATGCAAGACAAACAGTTCGATGAAGACCTGAATGAGACTGAAAGAAATGCATGGTTGTCTTTTAAGAGGATTTGCAAGGACGTCTTAGGAAATCACAAAGCAGCGAACTATCAGGATGTTGTGCAGGACCTGTTAACTTCGTACAAAGCTATGGGATGCGATATGAGTCTGAAAATCCTCTTTTTGGAGTCCCACTTGGATTTTTCCCAGAAAATGTCGGCTAAGTCAGTGACGAACACGGTGAAAGATATCACCAAGACATTTTGGCTACGGAAAAGCGGTACCAAGGCAAGTGAACCTCAAGTACAGGGTGACACAAAAACGGGAACTTTTGAAACCCCCAACAAAAATTGAAGAAATGCAAAAAAAATTGTTGACAATAATTGAACCATTACAACTTGCCTTTTAAGAGACAGTAATCCAATTTATCAATGTCTGAAAATTACTTCCTGTAGATGGCGTCCTCCTGTACGTATGCATTCTTTCAATCTGCCGTTGAGGTTCCCCATTGCCTGCTGCAACATCTCAGCTGGGATGCCACGAATTTCTTCTTGGATTCTTTGTTTCAGTTCAACCAGTGTCCTTGGCCGAGTCACGTAGACCCGATTCTTATGGTAGCCCTACAAGAAAAAATCACAAACGGAAAAATCCGGTGATCTTGGGGGCCAGGGAATGTCACCGAATCTTGAGATGACACGGTTACCAAACAATTCTCGCACAGCTGCCATTGATTGCCTTGCAGTGTGCGATGTCGCACCATCCTGTTGAAACCAGGCTTGGTGAAGTTGTGGAAAATTGTTCAATGCAGGTGCAACAAAAGTGTGCAGCATCTCAACATACCAATTTGAAGTGACAGTCATTGTGATCCGCTCTTCATTTTCGAAAAAGTAAGGTCCGATGACCCCGTGTCGAAACTGCACACCACACCGTCACCTTGCTGCTGTGTAAAGGGCGTTCATAAACTTCTTTAGGGTTCCTGTCTGCCCAGTAACGATAGTTCTGCTTGTTCACGTAACCTGTGAGATGAAAATGGGCTTCATCTGACATCCACAGCTTGTCCAGAAATTCATTGTCCTCGTTTATGTTTGTCGTAATTTGTTGACAGAATTCTAATCACAACTGGTGATCGTTCTCCTTCAGTTCTTGCACGATCTGCAGCTTGTACACATGAAATTTTAAATCAACATGGAGAATTCGGCGAACACACTCTCGGGACAACCTGACCGCAGCTGCTAGCTTACGAACTGAACGCCGTGGGTTCCGTAAGACTGAAACGCGTACAGCTTCAATATTCTGTGGAGTACGAGCACTTCTCTGTCGTCCTGTCGGTTTCTTTTTCAGAAACGATCCACCTTCCGAGCTATAATTGTTTTTGTAAAACATTTTTATGGCCAAAGCACGCTGTTGACCGTTCAACTGATCCATGATTACGGAATAGCGAAGTTGTCTGTAGCGCAAGGTCCCTGTTCCGCAGTGCTGCCAACTGTACATGGCTGCCACTACGCATTTCAAAAGTTCCGGTTTTTGTGTCACCCTGTAATGTTGGCAGACTATTGCTGGACATTGAAGAGGGATGTACCTGAAGCCAATTACCGGCGAAAGTCATACGCCTCTACATTTTAGAAGTAAGTTTCTTCCTGTTTCATTAGTACGTAAAGTACTATTTTGCACAAATAGAGTTCTCTGTATCTTTGAAACTCTGCCTGAAAGAAATATTTTGTGTGCATATATGAATTAAGCATGAAAAGTACTGTTAAGTTCACCTATTGAAGTTCATGGGCCGAAAAGAAAGTTAAATTTTGTTGTCCAGTGTTATCGACGAGAAATAGTTACTAGTTACTGAGGGCATCGGCCGTATATTGTTGATCTTTTAAATGTGTACTGTCTATCAGTAGTGCGTATATATCCGCTTTAGAATGTTGTTCACTAGATAACTCCTTAATGATATCCCAAGTGGTTTTACATTTATTGCTGGATTGTAAATATTTTAAATTAATATGTGTTTTTTGCCTCCTTTGCATTAGACAAAATTTTACAGTATACCTGGTAGTGCCATTTTAAATCCGGATTAGTCTTATTTTGGAAGTACTTGGAAAAGAAGTGTAACAATGTCGCATTCTGCCGAGTGTGGTACTACAGTTGTTCCTCAATGGTACGCAAGTCTCCTGGAACACGGCGTTCCACAAAGATCAACTTTAAGTTTCTTATGTTTTTTATCTGCATAAGCGATAGCTCAACAACTATTCATAGAAAATACTGTATGAACAAATGCTATTTGCAAATTATACTGATTAATATTTACCAATTAAAATTATATACAAAATTTCAATTTTTGCGACTAGCAGAAACAAAATGTGCCAATGCTTATGTAAACTGAGGTGCTGAACACGAAAATTACAATAAACACGCTTCATTAACTATGGTTTTGAGCTATCGTTTCTTACCTTACTACATCATAAGTCGACAGTTGCGTATAGCTCTAGTGCAATCGGGCCTTCTTCGCCTGCCGATTGAACGTCAAATTTGGAGAATCACGCATCGAGGTCCAGCAACAATCAGTAAGCATTCATGGGCTCCATTTCCCTTTCTACCCGCCCTCCATTGCCGCATTGTCCTGGTGTAAACCTTTACCGTGCTCGTCACTCACATAACCACAGTTCTCCGAAAAGAAGTCCAGATTAGAACTCAGAAAGTGGTCATATCCTTTTGACATAATGATGTGCCTTATCTCTGCTGTCCCACTCACACAGGAAACAAGGAAATTTAGTGTACCCGAGCTGGAGTAGAAGCAAAAGTGCAATGACTTTCAGGTCCGCACAAATGTTCCACTTGTATGTGTCATACTTTATGTATTGCAGTAACTGCTTCATGTAATCATAACTTCCTTGAATTCCAAATGCATGTGCAACGGGAATGGAAGGTAACACATTCCCACTGTGCAGAAGAACAGTTTTAAGACTCACTTTGGAGGAATCTATGAATAGCTTCTATTGATCTGAGCAGTTGCTCATGTTTAATACTTTGAACAAGCCATCCACATTTTTGTATGCCACTAGAGTGCCTTCCATGGTAAAGAATTTTTCCAGATTTGTTGGCGATGACGATAGAGTTACTTTCACGCCTTCATCCAGACATTTCCATTGTTTTATTCTGGATGCTAGCAGTTCGGCCTTTACCTTTGACAGCTCCAAATCGCGTATTAGATCATTCAGTTCGTTTTGTGTAAGTTTGTTAGGCGACTCAGATGTTGGACCTTGGAAGTCTGGATCTGTATGTTCTTCTTCGTGAGGTCATGTTTTCTCCGTATCTTCCACTTCCATCTCCGGTTTCAAATTGTATTCTTTTGGGGCTCCGGCACGGACAGATCTTCCCCATGAGGCACAGGTCTAATGGCAGAGAGTATATTTAGATAGTCAATTCTCTGCTTCTTCTTTCTGCTCGTACCACTTGCCACAGGAGATTTCAAGCAAAAGTAGCAGTCACTGCTGTGGTTTGAGGTTTCCCTCCACGCCATTGGAACGTCAAACGGCATTGCCATTCCCTTACGATTTATCTACCCTCCAAGACGTATTGCACACGATTTGCACACATTGTGTGGCGTCCGCTTCATATCTTGGTCGCCCAATTTACACCCAAAGTACAGATAGTAGGCTTCCTTGATCAGAGGCGTTACAGAACGCTTCTGTGACGCTAACGTCACTTCCCCACACACATAACAGAATAGGTCCGCACGGTTCACACAAGAGCGAGACATCCTGTCCTACACCTGCTGTTTTACAGACCGAAACTGAGGCACTGTTTGGCGGCTGATGCAATGCCCTTACCATGTGACCTTACTCTAGTCACAGCGTTAGTCACCCGTGATTTATGGCCTTATCATGTACACTAGTCACAGCGTTAGTCACCCGTAATTGACATTTATGACTCAAATCTTAATTTGAAATTAAAACGCACTGTACACGAACGCAGCCACCAGCAAGGGCTAAACAATAATTCTTAGTATTTTATTCGTGTTCAGCACCCACGTAATAGCCGTAAAAGACTCATTTCATCAATGCTAGTTTTTTTACTGTAGATCAGTGTTATTAATGGTTCAAAGCCAATTGCTTTTCGGCGTTACGTCGAAGTTTCAATCAAATTTCTAAGGTAAAGGGCCAACATCGGCTTCATACCCATGCTGCAGTATAAGCCCAATCATGACAATTGATTTAATATTAAAGAATACAAATAAAAATGCAATTATTTTTTAATTACATAGGTACACGTGGAATGAAAGTGACCCATTAAGCCTTATTGAAAGAATTACAATGTAAAAATATGAAGTACAACTTGTAGTAGTTCGGAATGGATGACGACACATTTCAGTTTCTTGCGCCAAAAGTGTTCCGCTTTATTGCAAAACAAAGATCTATCAGAATTTATTGAATAATAACAATGGGTACAATATAATGTTGGTATGTAATACAACTTCCAACTTCCATTTCGTTTTTAAGAATATACAAATGAATACCGAAGGAATTGTTTACTTTAAACATTTTCCTTGAAACATTTAATTACTCCATGTTTCTAAATACCTGCCAAGCATTTGTCATTAAATGTCAATTCAGTTAATAAACAAACAGTAACACGTAATAAAGATTACAATTACTGTGTAATCTGAGTTCAATGGTAAGTGTGGCCATCTTCGCTGTGAGTGCTAGTCGTGTAGGGCTGTGTTCATTGTGTGTTGAAATATGTGGAAATTTGTTTTCGAAATGGTTGACGAAATTAAGTCGGTCATCTCAACCTACCAACGGCACGTAATGGAGATGCCATATGTGCCCAAAACATCTTACGGGCGAGCCTCGCTTGGAGATGACAGTGAGGCGAACAAGCTTTTTCTCACGTTTCTCTTCAGCGACATGGATCTTGGCATCCAGTTCTTGAAGGACGTGGGATTGCTTCGCAGCAAGGTGCCGTGTAACACTTGCGGTCGCGATATGAACTGTTGCGCTGAACCTAAAGGGCGATGTCGAAGAAGAGCTGCTGTCACATGCTCTGAGACGAAGTCAATCAGGCATGATTCATGGTTCCAGCAGAGTAAACTCACTTTGCAGGAGGTTATGTACCTTACATACGACATCGTGCACCGCGTACCTGCCCACATTATACACAAAGAGCATCGCTTCGGTTCCGATACAATCGCGGCATAGGGCCTATTCTGCAGACAGACGATGCTGGTGTACATGGAGGGCTGCTCTGTGAAGATCGGCGGTCCTAATAAGACCGTCCAGATCGACGAAAGCAAGTTCGGTCGGCGCAAATATCATAGGGGCCACCCCGTTAAGGAGCAGTGTGTGTTTGGCGGTGTCGAGCGCGAGTCCGGTAAAACGTTTCTCGTTCCGAACAGAACCGCCGACACTTTTATGGCCGTTATAGATGCATGGATCAACCCTGCACTACGGTCATCAGTGATTGCTGGAGAGCGTTCCGGGATCTCGACACGGAAGGTTACACACACCGCACCGTTAACCACAGCATTGACCTCGTTGACGAGCATACAGGCGCCCACACAAACAGTATAGACAGCATGTGGCGTCATGTGAAGGCTTCTCCGAGCCCTTACAACAGGAGGGGGGACCACATACATCACCTAGCCCATTACATTGTCGCGGCAAGTTTCAGGGGTGAGAAAGTGGACCAATTCACGAACTTCCTTCATCTCGTCGCCACAATCGCCTGGAGCGAACGCCCAACACCTTCCGAATCGTGCGCCACTTGACTCACAGTTCATCTTCCACCAGCTTTCACTGCGTCTCACACCACAGGTAAAAGCGCATGCGCGCAACAACAACTCATACCATGTCGTGTTTTCGGAGACTTGCGTACCATTGACGAGCGACCGTAGCGCCACACTCGGCAGACTGCGACATCGTTGCACACTTTTTGCAAGTAGTTCCCCTCTTTCTGTATGCTAAGTACAATTCCCTTGTATGTCTACATAATGTTTTAATGCCTAAAGTGATCCAATTATTATAATTATTATTCCTGTTTATTACTCTTTTTGGAAGGAAACTGGAATGGAAGATCCTTAAATAAATATTTAAAACAGCATTAAACATAGCATTGACATCATGACTCTTAAAGATGGTATCATATGATTTGTTGCTTACGTTATTAATAAAGTCAGGTATCTCGTACCTCTTGTATTTTCCTGATGATTTTAGATTTTTGTATGGGCATATGGGAATGATCAGAGCTAATCATTAATAACCGGTCACCATGGTCAGACAAACCAGTGAAAAAAGGAGTTACAGTGTAACTTTCATATTGAGATATATCAATTAAAATATTATCTATAGCAGTAGCAGAGGTATTTTAAACTCTCGTTGGGAAATTAGTAATGCTAGTTAAGTTATACGAAAGTAATAAATTGTCCAGTTGGTTTTGTATTTCACTTTCCATTAGGGAATTAATGTTTATGTCCCCACAAATAATAATGTGTAGAGCAGAAGTATACAGTAACTGAAGAATAGTGTCCAGGTTGAGTAAAAAGCTGCTAAAATTAGCAGAAGGTGTTTTATAACGTGTGAATACACGTGTGTTTAAAATACCAAATAAAAGTTTTAAAGCACATATTTCTATATCTCGTTCTTCACAATGTTTAACAGTTTCAGTATTTGAGATGCATGGACTATTATGGAAAAAATAGCTACACTACTCTTCCATGGATTAGGCTCCTAAGTTATAATTTTCAGTATGGAAAATATTCAATTGTGTAAACTGTAGATCTTGTGCTGTCAGGCATAAAGCATAAGGGAAGTTTGGATGCAAGTGACTTAACAGTTCACTAGGTTTCTTTCCTAATCCTTTTTTATTTTGATGGTAAATTTTGAAACAAATAGTACTTTTTATTGATTTGATTTACTTTGTGATAATGTTTATAAGTCATGCCCATAAAAAACTGGGTTTCTTAATGCTGCATTTTTCTTTGTCATTTGGAAGGGTGTGAAATCCTGAATAATTCGTCTAAGTTACTGCAATTCAGAACTTCCGGATGTCCTATCCTTACTTCTGTTTTTTATTGTCTAGATTTAAGTCCTTTAGAAATTGCATCTTTCTCTTGCAGGCAAATAGGACACAGTTGTTTCCTAGTAAAATATTCATAGATAACTCTGGTTACTTTCATGCAGATTAGTTCTTTACCTGATAAGTTCAAATTCTAACCATGCTTAGTTAAGTATTTTTTGTCTAAGCCTTTTGCCAACATTTTGACATTATTACATATTTTCATTTTCTTTTCAACTTGCCTGTTAAACTTAATGTTTTGTGGACTGTATATCGTCATATATTTGCGCAATAAGAACCAACAGGATGCACTATTTTACTCTCAATTTATTTTGATAATTAACTTCTACACGTTTCGAGCAGGTTTACTGCTTATCATCAGGAGGTACTTTTCTGCATATACAGCAGTTGGTATGTGTCATGCTGAAAATAATGAAATTGTGTAAAATTACTGAAATGTATATATACATTGTCTTTAAAAATATAAACATAATGTTTTAGACCTTTAATGACAATGTACATCTAAGTAATTTTATTGTACTGATAACGTAATATTTTATACTTTTAAAGACCATGTATATATATTTAAGTAATTTTACACAATTCAATTATTTCCAGCATGACACATACCAGTTGCTCTATATACAGAAAAGTACCTCCTGATGATGAGCAGTAAATGTGCTCGAAACATGTAGAGGTTGTGTGTTTTCTTCTGGGTAATTCCCCGGCGTCTGAATTTTATATGTCGACGTTTCGGAACACTCTGTTCCATCTCCATAGGCAGGTAGGTGTAGAATGATTAAATTTGAGAATTGTTGGGGTATCCATACGGGAGAAGGTATGGCTCAAAAAGAACCTAAGCCAATAGTGAGGAGGGTGACGGAGTAGGGGTGGGTCCGGTTACAGCGCAGGTAGTGAAGGGTAACGACCCACATAGAGGCCGCGGGCGGGTATCTGAAAGAGATATGGCTCGTGTCAGGGTGGGCCATGGGATGGCAGGTCAAAACTATTGTGTTGTAGGTGGTTGTCTCTTTTCCTTAAGCTTGTGTAGAAGAGGCTTCCAAGATTTGCTTAAGGTCAGGCCATCTTCCCTGTTGACGTTGTGTGGGTGCATTTCAAGTTTAATAGCTTCCCTGATAAGCCGATCCATGTATCCGGTTTTAGCGGTGAGAAGTTTTTCCCTGTATTTTAATTATGTGGCCATGGTTAACGTTGTGTTTCGCTACTGCTGATTTGTCGGGTTGTCGAGTTCTTACAGTTCCATCACCACATTTACTCCCGAACTGCTAACGGAATCTATGAACAAACCAGTTTTGCCTTACTCCGGGAAAGGATACATCACAGTAGACGAGAACTTGACAACACATCTCGAGAACTGCTAGAAATACACCTATGTTTAGCAAGTGTACTCTCCAAGTCGAACTGGTCCCTGATTGACCAACTCACGTTCAAGAAAGCCACGCGTGTGGGGGAAGACAGCAAGGCCAGACAACTCCCGAAATTCGCACGGTTCCACAGGACAAAACATCCAACCATAAAACATCACAAGAAACGTTTATCAACCTCAGTGGCTGGACGCTGGATGACGGAGTATCCTCGTTACTACAGAAAGGTCTTAACTATGTTGTGACTCCAAGCACTATACCTATTGAATACATCCTAGCTGGTGTTGAAAAGGCAGTGCAATCTCTACCTGTGGAGATGGCGGAAGAAGCCAGGCAAGAGACCGTGAGAATTATAAAAAGCTCCTCCAGACCCAGAGACAACATAACGAGAGCTGAGGGAGAAACACTGAGATCTTTAAAGGATAACACTGATCTCACCATCCTACCGGCAGACAAAGGGAATGCTACAGTGTCTCTCAACACTGCTGACTACAAACAGAAGATCACCTCCCTTCTTGAAGATCATCATATAGAAGACTGACCAGGGATCCTACTGATTCAACAGAACGAAAAACCACACTACTGTTTAAAAAATCCACTCTCACAGAAGATATACGTAAACAACTGCGTCCGGCCGGCTCCTGACCCACAAGACTGTATGGACTTCCAAAGATACATAAAGAGGGAGCTCCTCTGAGGCAATTGTCAGCAACATTGGCGCTCCTACCTACCAACTCTTCAAGTACTTAGCAGGACTTCTCAGCCAACTCACCGGGAATTCGGCACACCATGTCAAAATCTCCTTCCAGTTCGTCCAGATATTGGAATTGCTAAGAGTACAACCAGAAGATCTAATGGTTAATTTCGACGTGGTGTCTCTGTTTACAAACGTTCCGAATGTGGATTCACTTGAACTCCTCAGTCATCACTTTGAGGATGATGTTCTAGCATTGTTCAAACACGTACCAACTTCCACATATTTCTATTTTGATGGACAGTTCTACAAAGAAACGGGCGGGTTAGCAATGGGCTTACCACTTTCTCCGGTAATTGTGAATTTCTTTATGGAGGATTTTGAGAAGAAATCAATAGAACAAGCAACACACAAACCTGTATGCTGGTTCAGATATGTAGATAATACTTTCGTCGCCTGGCCCCATGGCCAAGAAAAACTGAAAGAATTTCTGAACCACTTCAATGGACTCCACAACAAGATACAGTTTACAATGGAAAAAGAAGAAGAAGGCCACCACCCATTCCTGGACATTGACATCTACAGAAAAACGGACAGCTACCTAGGGCACAAAGTATACCAGAAATCCATGCATACCAATCTCTGCCTACACCAGAATTCCCATCACCATCCTGCTAACAAACAATCAGTCCTCGCTTCCTTGATACACAGTGCCAAAGCTTTCTGTGACCAGGATTCCCTTCCCCGAAAACAAGAATTCCTCACCACCGTCTTCAAGGACAATGGATACAGCCTTCAACAGATACGACGAGCCATGAAACCGGCAACACGGACCGCCAAGACCGATGATAAACCCACCTCGACAGCATACATACCGTACACCCAAGCAACATTTGGCCGACTCAGTAGAATGCTGGGCAAACACAACATCAAAAGTGTCGCCCTACCACCTAGAAAAATATTCAGCTACCTTTCTCCTGTCAAGGATGCATTGGTATTAAGAACACCGGGCATATACTGCATCCCATGTAAATGCGTCAGGGTTTATATTGGACAAGGCGGTCGATCAATCCAACTCCATATCAAAGAGCACAACAGACGTATAAGACTGGCACAACCCGACAAATCAGCAGTAGCGGAACACGGCATTAACCATGACCACATCATTAAACTACAGGACACAAAACTCCTCTCCGCTAAAACCGGATACATGGATCGGCTCATCAGGGAAGCTATTGAACTTGAAATGCACCCACACAATATCAACAGAGAAGATGGCCTGACCTTAAGCAAATCTTGGAAGCCTCTTCTACACAAGCTTAAGGAAAAGAGACAACCACCTGCAACACAATAGTTTTGACCTGCCATCCCATGGCCCACCCTGACACGAGCCATATCTCTTTCACATACCCCCCGGCGGCCTCTATGTGGGTCGTTACCCTTCACTACCTGCGCTGTAACCGGACCCACCACTACTTCATCACCCTCCTTACTACTGGCTCAGGCTATTTTCGAGCCAAACCTTCTCCCGTATGGTTAACCCAACAATTCTCAAATTTAATCATTCTACACCTTCCTGCCTATGGAGATGGAACAGACAGAGTGTTCCGAAACGCCGGCATGTAAAATTCAGACGCCGGGAAATTACCCAGAAGAAAACATATAACATACAGAACATGGCGAAAGTTTGAAATCAAGAATTTAGAGGTTAATTATCGAAATAAATTGAGAGTAAAATAGTGTGTCCTGTTGGTTCTTATTGTGCAAATTACCTGTTAAAATTTAACGCAACATTACTGACACAAGATGAGGGTGTATAAGATAATATCTGTGGGACGATTTCATTATCACAACATTTACCTTGTTTTTTTTTAACCAAATTACACATACGCTTTATAGCTATTTTGGTATTATTCTTACTTATATCATTTGCCCCTCCCCATGTTACCACTACATCTTCACTCCTCAGCCTTTTTAATTTCATTTCTTGAAGTTTTTACAATTGTATCCATTCCAGCACCTGGTTTTACAAACTGGAGACTTCATAATTTGCATCTAGGTTATGCTGAATTTCGGTAGCTCAGTTTCTTATATAACTGTCACCAATCCTTAAAATTCTGTGACTTTTTCTTCTTGAACTATTCACACGTATTGTCTTCTTTTAGTAATTCTTCCTTCAGCTTCTTGAGTACAAGTCTATATCTTCTACAACTGAAGCACTTGAAGATTCACCTTCGTCAATTAGTTTAGTTAAGACCGCAAACTTATTTTTTTGCAGTTTGTGTGGTTAATTGTATGAGATTACTATGGATGATTCTATATTTGTTGCTTAAATTGATGTGACATTGATCCAACTGTCTTTTGAAAATGAAAATTGTGACTGCTCGTCACTAGAAGAACCATATTGTTTCATCAAGTTAGTCTGGGAACAAGATCCTTCATCACTTCTTTCTTCCTGTAGCAGTTTTAATATTTCTTCATAAGCAGATATTTATAACTTTGCGTTATGAAGTTCTAGGCTTAATTCTTCACAACATAAGCATGTATTGACTTCTTTTTCACTTATTTTACTTTTGAAATTTAGAGATGCACTTTTTACACTCTATATTCGCCGTGTTGAATTTTTTCTTTCCATTTGTGCATTTGCTGTGACTGAATATGGCACTTTAATTACACATCATGATACAATGTATTATCCACACTATGACACTGTGCGGTGGAAACTTGAGTGTCAGCTTTCCATTGGTAAAATACTTGTGATTATTGTGGTATATTTGATGATGGTATTCAACAGGACCCTGTGGTGACTTCCACATAAGAAGGGCATGTGAAGTGGTTATTTTCTCCACAAGCATGATTAATGAGGTACTGCTGTTTGCAGATTCGTGCACGTAGCCCATGTGACTTACCACTGCTCGAAGAAGTCTTCTGCACACCTGAGCTCTGAATGTGTCATCTACATAAATTGCCACACGCACCTGATTTTTTGGTCTGCTTTGTCCACTTGAATCTCAGTTTTCTTATCATATTCCCAAAGATGGTATTACTCCCTGGAAATTAACCCTTAGGCGACTAATGTCATATATATATGGAGCACCCATTCTTGATGTTTCTAGATCACACACAGCGACGCAGCACAGTCGG
>Ga0268261_10001377_pt1 | contig 16612 bp, 7 predicted proteins | sample TergutNc150P1_FD_190353 | JGI IMG/M metagenome (GOLD analysis project Ga0268261, IMG submission 190353) | Nasutitermes corniger P1 segment gut microbial community from laboratory colony in Florida, USA - Nc150 P1 (SPAdes) (version 2) | ecosystem: Host-associated > Arthropoda: Insects > Digestive...
AGCAGCCTCTGGTTTACCATTGGAGCTTGGTCGTAGCTATCACCAAGCTCCGACGGTAAACCAGAGGCTGCTACTGCAGTTGTTGTAGCTCCTGATGATGGGCATGAGGATGCCCGAAACATGTTGAGCTTTATTTAAACGATAAGTAATAAACTTGAGAATTTGCTGCATCTGGTTGGTTGATTCACTTGAAAGTATGATGATGCACGGACTTGCAAACCCTAAACTGTGTAACGTTGCATCTTGTTGGATATATATTAGAATATGCTTAAGAGACAATGAAATTATTTGAAAATTAGAGGCTAGTGAAAAATCTAGAAAATCAGTGTGAGCTGAGCTACAAATTTTTTTAGAAAGTGAGAAAGTTTCCTAGTAATTACCGTTAATTTAGCAACATAAGAAGTAGTCTTTCTATGATCCATTTTTGTTTTCGCATTTACTTTCAGGACTTCCCAGTGGACACTTTCCAAGCGTTCTCTTGCCAAAATTATAATGTAACACCAACAGTGTCCCGGATGTAAACCGCGATTCAGACCCAAATGATTTGTACTCTCCACAGAAGGGGCGTTTTACGCCTTATCTTCTCGATGTTAATTTTATCAGTTTTATCAACTGTATGCCTTTTTCTAAGCAAACAGACGCTGTAGCTTATATTTACGCAATGTGGTGTATTTTTAGTTTAACGTTACTTCAGGTTTACTTTAAAGATATATTAATGTCGTTTCTAACAAAGTGTTTGTTTTAAAAATAATCTTTTAGACACAAGGTGCCACACCATAAACGCACTTCGAGAAAGTGAAGATTTGTCTGAATCTGAGCGCTATACGTCCGTAAACGATGGGTGTACAGGTGTGTCAGCTTCGTTGCTGAGGAAGGAGCGGTAGAACCGGTACCGATGCTGTGCAGAAGAGAAAAATGTCTACGGGAATGTCACCACGATTGCTCGGGCATCACTGTGATACTGGGCCAACCCATCCCTTTTCATTGAAGCCTTTCCAATATCATTTGGTAAGCTTTTCAGATATTTGTATAGTTTCAAGTTTATGTAATAAATGTGTTGTAGTGATATAAAATTATCGAATTCTCCATTTTGAGGCGCTTTTGCAAAGCAGTCACGAAAAGCAACTGCTGCTTTTGTCATGCTTTACTCCTGTCTGTCCGTCCACATGGAATAACTCGGTTCCCACTGGACGGATTTTTGTGAAAAAAAAAAAATATATATATATATATATATATATATATATATATATATATATATATATATATATATATATAGCTGAAATATATCGACCATATTAAAGTTTGGTTGAGATCGAACATAAGTTCCTGTTTCATCCTGGTGGATGGGGAACCCCAAGAAGTCATTGAATGCTTCAGACCAAAGCTTCTTGAAGTAGCCATTCAGCTGCCCGTAACGCCTTCCCCGATTTCGATTATTCTATTCGTTCATACCGACACGGCGTCCGACGGAGCAACTTTCTTTCCCCACTGCAACTTCTTCTCCTCCTCCTTGTTCTTCTTCTTGTTCTTATTCTTGTATGGCGCTTTTGCCCGTTTGAGGACCATGGCCACCCCGCTGCCAGGTTTATCAGACAATTGGGCTTGTAAGACATGATGATGTCAGCCCCACACCCCGCCACCATTTTCTGCAGTGGTTGCATCATTTGCATGTCCTTTTATCCTTAGGTCCGTCATCAGGAGTCACTTAATTTTACAGCCATTTAAAACACAAAGGCAACAGTTTTGAATATCGCGAGAATCGAAGCCCAATACTGGAGTACATTTCGGTATCGTACCCACAGATCCACCTTACGTCATACTCGTTGAAAATATTTACAGCATTCGCCGTATGGTGGCAGGCTGGAACTGTTCAACTTTCCTGCCATCTATACTGCGGTATTAAAATCGTGCTGATTGGTGACAGAATATCTGTTGCAGTTCCTTGTTCCGCCATGTTGTTTTTGGTGATTATGCGTGTACTTTAAAATAGAATGAATTTGTGTTACTTTGAACGTAGAATGAGCCATTTTGCCTAATAGAGATATGTTAAAGTAATCGTCAATAAGTCTGAACTGCATTTAAGTGTGTATTATTGAGGTATGTATTTTGAGACGCGGGCTAGTGTGTGTTTATTCGCGGGGCGGAATGATACCGTAAAGTAGGCCGTGGTCTTTAGAAGTCAAATGAAATATGAATGAAGTTACCCGAAGACGTGCACATTTGGCGGTTTTACTTGAACATGAAATTGCAGATTTCATACATGTTCTATCGTATATATGATTATAGTCAAAAATTAAATAATTTGTTAAATGCATGTGTTGTCTTATGTGTACTGTTTGTTTATGTTAGGTTTGTTGTAATTTTTGCTAATACGTACATGTAGGGGATTTCAAAGCACCTCCCCCAAAAATGTATTTTCTTTGTGACAAGACAATAATTAATCACATGCCATCTGTGAATTAAGTAACCCTTAACGTAATACACGATTATGCATACAGTAGCATATACATTTACAGTGGAGACTGCATATACTTCATAGATAACCATGCCATTTTCACAAGGATAAAATTTGCAGCAACAGATTTGCCAAATTTACTGAAATTAAATTTCATAAATACTGGACAAATTTTTAATTGAAAGGAGTAGGAAATCCACAGGCTATCCGTATGTGAAGAATGTCCCATTTGTTGAATGGCACGCCTGACACCCAAGTATATTTTTGCAGCTTGATAATTAGTTTGTTTTGTTGTATTAGAGCTAGTAGCCATGAATAAATTACAAATTAAGTTATATATTTTGGCTGGTAGATAAAACTTTTATGCTATGTATATAAATGAAGAGGAGCCTTGAAATCTGGTAGTGGTGTTCACAGCTTTATAGATGTGTATGTGTGCATGGTGCAGAGCATATATTTAATCTCCACTGTCAGCACAGCCACCGTCACAGGAGTTTTTATCACATATGCAGGCTTCTTATGTAATAAACCTCCCGTGCATGACACCTGCCATGCTGAGACCCCGAACTAAAAGTACACTGTGTAGTAAGTAGCAGAGTAGAATTCAAAACCCACTTGCCACAGTTTTAAAGAACCATTGATTATTTACATTGAAATCAGTATCATTTTCTGCATGCAAGTGACCAGAGTACCATTAAAAACTACAGAGTGTGTTTGCAACTTTGTAAATTTTATTAAATCCTGGCATAGCCTGTGGGTGGAGGAGTACGTACCTGATTACAGTTGCTACCAAAACATGTTGAGAGACTCTGATGTAAATAACATTCATGTACTGTTGTATTTGATAGAAACTTTCATTAAAAAAAAGCTCTTGTAGCAGGTTTGTATACTTGCAACAACTACACCAGAATGAACCCAGATCTCTTCTCATAGCTCTTCTGGAAAACATATTTGTTATTTTACTGCCAGCTACATTTAACTTTACTTTGTGTAAAGTAGCAATAAAGACATGCTGAATGAAAGACAAATGCTAGGATCATATGACTAACTTGTAATACCCTACCACACATGAAACTCTGCCCTGTCTTAGTATTATTACAACAAGAGTGCTGTATAAATGGAAAAGATTAAGGTGCTCATAAAAGATGTATAATCGACAACTTTTATGCCTATTACTGAAGAGAAAGATACAAGAATGGCAGAAGACACAACATATTTAAAGGCAGAAATAAGTCTTGAAAATGTTTTTAGGTAGAAAATAACAGTGTAACGTAACACATCATTTGCACAAATTGTCACCTTTGTCCTTATGTACGTAACTGTTACTGACTGATTCAAATTGACCTAATCAGATATTCAGGAACTGCCCTACTGTCGCAGAAACTGTTGTCTAGTCAGCAGTATGATGGTAAATAAATATGTTCAGGTTTTTATGACTGGGACCACTGGCTCAGAGTTACAGTACATACTGACCATTGTATGAGACAGTGATAAGTAGACACAATCATCTGTATTGTCAGAAGTTTTGTATTAATTAGTGTCATAATTGAACAAAATAAGCTATCTGTAATGTGGCAGAAGATAAAGTCGTCCCTTGTCGGCATATGGGGGGGGGGGGGGGGGTAGAGGTACATCTCCTTTCATTCTTAACCTCAGCCCCAGGTAGAGGTTAGTGCTGTAACATGACTGACATATATGTGAGTTACCAGTTCAGATCTAATGTGGAATACAGGAGTATCCTGGATGTTGTTTCTTTATTGTTTTCCTCTCCTAAGCACATATTTATATTGCCAATCATAAGCTCCTCCTTTCTTCATTTCCATTCCACAAAATAAAACCATCTTTTCTTTTCATCTGATGCAAAATAACCTCTGCAGCAAGTACAGAAATAAGCTTACAGGACAATATTATGATGCACCAATAAAGATCAGATAAATTTAGGCAGATATTTGAACACAATCAAATATAAATGGTTTAATAAAACCAAAGAAGTGTGAATAGTATAACAAGCATCCAAATGAATTGGGCTACCATGATGACAACCCGGTGTTAATTGGAAGGTAACCACAAGAACTGTAAAAACTAGACTCAAATTCTTATTATTAGCTAGTACAGAAATGCTAAATAGCTCACAAATTGCCCATAATTGTAGTCATAAGGAGGGCTGGTGAACTTCAAGAGGCTGCTTGCTGAGCTAAATAAAATTATAATACTGATGTCTGAAATATTAACTGCACAAGAGAGAGTTCTGTAACTTTTTTTTAGAGAATACCAGTTTTTGTAATGGGGATGGGAAGTATGTATATAAAACTAAGGAATGTTTGTGTTTATATACTCTGTTTACCCAGATTGAAAACGTTTCCCCTCCTCCTCTATTTTTTGTTGATGAATTAGGAAAAAGTGTTACAAACATAGAGTTATACATTGTCTTTATACTTGTAATTGTTGACTTGCAACCTATATTTAATATCTAATGTGAGCATATTTTATAAACATGAAGTGTAGTAGTAGGTTGGTTATGTTGTTGCAGATGTTCAGAGCTCTATGATTTGTACAGGGCATGTGCTGCTGACAAGGTAGCAAAATCTAGGAGGGTGTGGTAGTCTGTTCATATAGCTCATGTGGGGATATAACGCGTGCATGCCGAAATTTGGTATGGAAGTTTCTTTATAAATGACCATTTGCAAGATCAAATACTAAATGGCAGGATAGCGTTAACTTGGATCTGAAGGAATTTATTGTAAGGAGGATACTTGAGGTTTGTGTTGGATGGTAATGTAGAGTTAATGCTGCACACATTCCTAACCTTGACATCAGATGAAAGTGAGTGCCCAACTTCAGATGTTCTGCAGCCAAATAATTTTAACTGTGTCTGAGTCAAGTAGCCCTTTTCAATTTAAGCTAGAGTTGGTATGATCTCGTGTAATTACTTTTTACCTGATAGTGTGTATGTAGTTTGAATAATGGAAACCACATAATGCTGTACAAGGAGAGGAACACCAGCATTTCTTATTTTCATTACCTAAGTTAAGACCATATTCTTTATTGGCATTATAAACAGAAATTGCCTTTCACATTCTAATAATTATGTTAACCTTGCTGTTTCATTACATGTTTTGAACCTTGAATGTATGTTGTGAAACTTTTGGATATTTCTCCTCTGGGTTACTTCCCAAAAAATATTTTCCAATAGATCATATTCCTTACCAGTCACGGGTTTAAGTACTGCGTAGGTCCAGAATATTACTTCCTGCTGCTGTTTATATTCTACTGTGAGTTGTAAGGGGTAAGTTTTGTTTCCAATATTCAAACACCATTTTAAAGCTGTTTTGAAGTTACTATTATTCCATAATCTTTTCTGTGAGAAGAAAAGAATTCTGTTACTTTATTCAGTGTTCTGTTCCAAAGTCAGGGCGGATTATGAAACCTCTCCACAAACTAAATGGTTCAGAAATCACAAAATTTTTATCTTATTTTAGCAGAGGAAGATCAGGCTAATACTCTTGATCACAGAAATTCAAGTACTGCTCTGTAAATTAAATTGATGTTGTAGTAGGTGTTGCCTGTTGTGGCACTTATGTATTGGAATTACAATAGAACATCAGTCACAATTCGGCAGTGTTAGTTATTTAATTTTCAGTACAATGTGTTTCATCCCATATAACCATCATCAGGTGTTACAAAGTAAGTTCAACAATATAATGAAACCTCAATCTTTATGACAAAAATATGAATTTCAAAAGAATGCTGTGTTTCTGATGTGAACCATGATGTCATGTATTCAGCTTTTGTTAAAGTACATGTTTTTAACATAATATTCTATGTACTGTAGCAAAAGGTTAATATTTTAAGAACATGAATTATATCAGATACATGGCATTCATTTACAGTTCCTATTTTCATTCTAAATAGTGACATCGCAGCATTGCGGTCAACCTACCTCTGAGTATTTTATACTTATATCTCAGAATTACAACCAACAAAATGCAATGTTTTGTCGATCTATTTATTTCTATAAATTGCTCTACATGTTTGAGGCGGTTTCTCCACCCATCATCAGGAGCACAAAACTGTACATACAGCGTCAGGTATTATCAAACCAGTATTGCTGCCTGCTGCTATTGTGGATGAGATGGAACTGCATTCCATCTCATCCACAATAGCAGCAGGCAGCACAAAACACAATGGGGATGTCGCACCTCAAAGCAGGCAGCAGTATTGGTTTGATAATACTTGATGCTGTATGTACAGTTTTGTTCTCCTGATGATGGGCAGAGGAACTGCCTGAAACATGTAGAGCAATTTATAGAAATAAAAAGATCGAGAAAACGTTGCATCTTGTTGGTTGTAATTCAGAGATATACTTGCGATGCATGGACATATGAACATCAAATATTTTATATTTGTCGTACTGGATGGTGGCCATACAGGCCAAAATATGTTGTATTAAATAGTAAATAACTAAAAGTGCTGAGTTGTGATCAATGGTCTGTTGATTATTTCAGTATAAGTTGAGTACTTCCCATTTGGTTGGAATTAAAGTTAAAAAAAAATCATGAAACAAAAAAGAACTACATGAATCTGTATTATTAAAAAAAACACTATTGATTGACAGTGTGCATGCCAAAAAATATGATTGAAGCGAAAATCCAATTTTAAAGAACTGGTACTGAAACAGATGTATTTTCAGTTGGAATTAAGTTAACTATTACTATTAAATGATTCCCCCAATTCTGATTAGTGGTATTTCAGAGCATCAGTTAATGAGACAGTTTTTATGCCAAAACAAAAGAGGGCTTTCATTTCTTCTGGTCTCTGACTGTGAAATTACTGCAAAGATTCTCATATTTGATTGCTGCTGTTTTATTTGTCCAGTGACTGCAAAATTCTTACAGAGTATTCAGTCACTTGATTACTGTTTTCAGTGTGATATTCAAATACCCTAGACTGACATTCTGATTTTTATAAAAACTCTTGAAACTCTGTTCAAACTTTAAGTTACAGTGCTGGTATTAGTTTATTCTCATCAGTTTCTAAAGCAAGATGTTCTTCCCGAATATGTTGATATGCAGTTTGTGGATACTTTTATACCAGTTAAAGCATTGTAAATACATGGCAAGTTAAGCACTGATAAATACACCTGTTGTTGCTGTTGCTGTTGTTTCTGCTGCTTGTATAACTGTCTGTAGACATTTTAAACACACAGGGAAGTGCTGATAAGTTCTTACTGCATTTGGATACCCAAAACATATGTGCTGAATCTCACTGCAGTGAAGCCAATGAAAATCTAGGATACTGAAACATTTTTTAACCTAAAAAAATCATATTTCCCAGAAGATACAGCCTGGAGTCATATACATTATGTGTCCTGCATGCTTGGACCAAACGCAGGAATTCTAGGAATAACCATAGGATATGAAAGGGATGTTCCCTGATATGTTTTTACATACAAATTTCAATGCATTTTATGATTTCAGAAGTTAGTCAAAATTACCATAGTTCATGGAATTAGTCATGACATAGCCTACAGATCAGCATAGGTCAGAATGTATATTCACTTCAATACTACACTGAATTCTTAAACCTAGAATCATAGAATAGTTAATGCTGCTGATCTGTACTAAGGTAAAGTTCACCCTAGAATAGGCCATGAAGGCCAGGAGGCAGAGTATAGTTTTAGCTGTGATGTTCCTTTAACCTCTGCACTAGATGGAAGGCCACTCTAAATGGGTGTAGAAAATTTTGCCCTCACTAGGATTCAATTCTTGGACCATCCAGCCTGTAGCAATTCAGTATACAGACTGATATCTTGGCCCTCTTTATAAATGTAAAGACCATTAAAAGATTTATGAATGGTTTTTAAATATTAAACACTTCGTCAGTTGAGTAAAAGGAGTGTGGATGTCTCTCTTTAATGCTTCCTTTTTTTCTTCATACATTTGATACTAGGTGGTAGGATACTGATGTTTTTAGTTCCAGCACGGTATAAACTTTTCTGAAAACATGGCAGGTTGACACTTGGTCTATACTTGTGTGAATACTGTACTGTTGTTATTTCTTTGAAAATATTGGGTGCAGTGAAGTTCATTAGTGAAAATATGTAGTCACATGGAAGAGATAATATATCTAGCATCTTACATAGACTTAGCTATAATTTCAATAATTTTCTATGGTAAAATAAATGTCCCTTTACTGTGAGATGAATTACCCCAAGAAATTACTCCATACTGTATTACAGAGTGAAAGTAGGCAAAGTGAATCAAATTTAGTGTGTTGCAGCATTATTTTAGGGGCTTAACATGTTCTATCTAACTTAAGAATAATTTGTTCAATATGATTCTTCCATTGTAAATGCCCATTATACCAATAAATTTTACATTTACCAAGTCTTCTCTGTACTTTTAATTATATAAAACATTTTACATTTATTGGAGTAAACTGTTATTAGAAGTTTATTATGTTTTATCCAAATGTAAGGCCAGGCTGTTAGCAGTGAATCATTTACCCCCAGAAGATATAAATATATTTACTGAGGCACAGATTAGCAACATTTTTACAAACGTTATGGCACTAGAATGGTCAGTGTATGTTATAAGTTATGATGTATGTACTGGAGGAGGAAGATCATGATGTGTGTTATGCGAAGCAAAGGCTCTAGGATTGACCCTTGAGGAACTCTTGTTTTATTTTTCTGCAGTATGGGACGGCCTTCCAATCAGCAATAGATAATTTTATTTCCACTTTCTGTTTCCCATCTGTAAGATATCATCTTAATCAGTTTGCACCAGTTTGTTCTACCCATAAAAGAAATGTGACCTTGTAGAGTGTTTGGAAAATTGTTGAACATTAAATTTCTTTATATGTTTGTTATACATTCCTTATTTATGTTTTTGTCTGTTTTAGAACATGGATGACATTAACTGTGTTAAGAGTGACGTGTCAGATACACAAATTGTCTCACTTGCCACTGAAACTGCCCTTAGTAACTCAGGACTTGTGTTTTCTGATGGCACCAATATGCTAGCTTCTGCAGGTGATTGTTAATTCTTGGATATTTTTTAATATTCTATATTATACGATAGTACTGTTATTATTTAGTGAATTCAAGTATGAAGGAATGACTTTTAGTCAAAAGAAATGATGCCAACAGTCGCAGTCAAGAGAAACTATATCAGAACAGTGAAGTGTTGTTGGATTAAAAAGAAGCAATTTAAGATTTAGGTCTGGTAGTTTCAACTATGTATTCAACATATCACTGTTATTGTTTTATGTAATGTGCTTATGTATGCATGATCCTGCATTTCAGATTTAGCCCTGGATGATGGTGGCACAACATATGTGACACTACCGCTGCACTTACTTCAAGATGGCTCAATACTTGATTCAGGTTCTGCCATTCATAACTTCATTCTTAAAAACCTAGCAAGCAGCACAGTGTATCTCGATTCTAGTCAGGTATGGATTTGTATGTTTAATGTTTGAATTATAACATCTAAAAGAGGCTGCAGCAAGTGGCATCTAGAAACCTCTGGGTTCCATAGAAGTAGGGAATGGTTTTTATTAATATTTCTTAGTTATATAAGGAATATCACCTGGAGATAGTATGTATAATGACATTTCTGGTTTGTTTTTGCCACCTTGGAACATTAGAAATAAGGGAGAGTTTTTCATTAAATGTTGTATGTCTTTCCATCAGTAACAGTTAAATTCGTGGTGTGATTCGAAGGTATCAGTATAACCATTTTCCAGTAATCGAGTCTAACTTGCTGTCTCTCAGGACCAAGTAATAATGTGTAGTGCAGATACAAAGCTCCGTGCATTCTGGGTCGTGGCACTAGATGGAGGTTGGTGGTTGGCTTATGCATAGGTTGGCTTACCTGTAAGAGAGAACTTGTGATATGCATTGTGTTGGAGGCTGGGTGGATGTGGTGGTGAAGGGGAAAATATCTGCTGTACTGGAATTTAAATTCTGTTGAGTTTGTCATAAATTTCTTTATTTTTTTGAGCTACCTGGACACGTTGCTGGGTTTGTTTTAAAAATTTATAAAGATTTATATTTTCTCTGTAAAATAATAAGACTATGTATTACGAACCACATTGATCAGGTCTGAAATACAAGCAGTTTCATGCTATAAGCTAGAAGTATGTTTTGTTGAGGTGTAGAAATTAAAATGAATGATGATAGCACTTATTTATCTCTTTCTTTTCTTGCAGTTGACCCTTTTGTCTGGGGGTTCTAGTCAAGTAGTATTAAGTACAGATGGCCTTGTTGAAGATGGAAGTGGCAAGATTATACTGGATGCGGCACACGCAGAAAAGAATTCCAATAAAATTTCAATCATACCAGGCCTGGGAGTTGATATTGCAACCATTGACTTGACAAACATAGGTGGTGAAGGATCAAATGGAGATATCGTTACTGATCCAACTAATAATGGAGCAATTATGAAGCCTGGGTGTCTGACACTTGATCTGTCCACTACCATCCCCCTGACATCAACTAGTCAACAAAATAATCAAGTGCTGCAGCCCAGTTTATCAAGAAGAGGGCCGGGGCGACCAAGGAGGGAAGACACGGAAGTGGATCCTCCTGTTGGAAAGGTACTTACCTAGTGTAAAGGGCAGTCAGAAATTAAGTTTAAAAGGCATGTATCTGGATATGATGCTCATCATCTTCAGTATGGTCAATAGACCAGCTGTACACTGCTGTCTATGCATAATCCCATGGAGAATGAGTCACTTGTCATGCCATAGGATTTTCTATATTCCATTTCCATTTCTGTCAGTGACCTGTTCCTTCATTTATCGTGCAGTAATACATAAACTTAGGAATTAACACAGGTTTATTAAATAGGAGCACTGAACACAAATAGTTGGCTGTAGTATGAGGTTTCAGACAATATGCTGCAAGTTTTACCTCAGGTGTCCTAATGGACTACATTCAAGATATGCATTGTAATTGTTGGTGCTCCTACTAATATGTAATACATCTTTAGCTCAAATCTTGGTCCAGGTACCAGCTCTCGTAAGTGTGAGTATCCTGATTATCCCCTACCCATCTAATAAAATACCTGAATATAGTGTGTATATAATTTTCACTTCCAACATTACAGGGTCCATTCAAGTGTCACATATGTGGTAAGGAGTTTTTGAAGTCATCGCAGTGCAAGAGACATGTGAAGTGCCATTCAGATGATAAGCCGTTTCTGTGTAATTTATGTTCATCATCATTCAATGTGGAGGTAAGAAAATGACTAGTAAAATGAGTATATGCTTGCACACACACACACACACACACACACACACACATGTGTAAATGCTTATAATCCTTCACTTATAAGGTCTAACAGTTAAGTAACCAAACTTTGTAAAGGTCTGTATTTGGCCACTAATATTCAGTAATTACAGTCACCATCATAGCATTCTCATCATAACCTCTTATGCACATCCTATGATATGAAATTTCTAGAGTTTGTTGGTGGGAAGGCGACATTCAGCCATGGAAGTTTTACTCTTACCGTTAGAAATCAGAACAGATTTGAGCAACATTTTTTTCAAATAATAATTTTTGTGAAATTGATTTAAGTTGTTACTAAACATAGGGAGTCAATTTGGACTGGTAAGAGTGAAACTGAATGTTGCAGTATAATGGGTAACACTTTAGCTTTGTGTTCAAGAGGTTATGAAATCTAACTTGGAAATGCTGCATTTACATTTACTGACATTTTTGGTTTACTCATTTACTCCCTAATGATATTGCAGTAACTAAGTTATCTTACCATTTGGTGCTGTATAACCAGTGTTGTTGATAGAATGTTAGTAGATGAACCAAGAATAATACTCAGTCTTTTCAGGCATATTACAGAGATACTACCTTGAAGCAGACCAAGGTTGTGTCCTTACAAATCTCTAGCTGCTAACAATTCACAGTCATGTTTCCACCTCATGTTATGCTGCACAATCTCTGCATTAAGACCGAGTCACAATATTTAACACTCAGTCAACATGTATTGTGTTTTTTTTTTTATTTCAGTCCAATTTGATTTTACACAAGGCAACTCATAATGTAGATGACCCACGGTGCCCCGAGTGTAATAAGAAGTTCTCTCGCATTGCAAGTTTAAAGGCACATGTTATGCTGCATGAAAAAGAGGAGAGCCTGTTTTGTTCTGAGTGTGGTGATGAGTTCAGCACAATGGTGTGTACATGTTTCTTACTCTTGTTCACTGGAAGTATTAGGATTTTCTTTGCATATTTTCTTATTGTGTAAGAAAATGTAGCCTTGTGGTGTCATGTGATCCCCACATGATGATGGAGCCAGTTGATGGACTCTCATTTGGCGTGGTATGAACATCATGGCACTGTAGGCTATTCTGCGTGAATTTTTTTCAAATTGTTGGTTTATAAGTTACGTGATTATATGAACTCAAGAGGTGCAAATTCTTCCTCTTTTTTTTTTTTTTTTTTTTTTTTTTTTTTTTTTTTTTTTTTTTTTTTTTTTTTTTTTTTTTTTTTTTACATCTTTCTGAACAGTAATCTTTGTCTTTCTAACATGAATAAGATTTTGAGACAAGTGCTTTACATGCAAGGTAATATTTTTCAGGCTCAACTGGAGGACCATAAAAAGGAGCATCAAAATGAATGGGTGAAGCCTACTAACCCACAGTGTCGACAGTGCAAATGGCAGTTCTCTCGTGCTTCAGCACTGCGTGAACATATGAAGGAACATTACAAGGTAAATGAGGGTGAAAGTCTTTAGCTACATGCCCATGGAACTTTAACCCATTAAGACATTAAAATATTTTTATGACTTATAGTAAAACTATGAATTTGTTGATTTTATTTTCATGCAGAAGAGTGCTATGCATTACACCTTAATTAATGCATAAGTTCCAAGAATATTATGATAACAAATTTGTGTAGTGCATATGTGTGTGATGTACATGACAGAGTATTAAAAATGGGCTGATACAGAAAATTACCATTGTCTACTCGACTAGTCTGTAAGATTAACACATTTTCTTCAAGCATCTTGGAGGTTCTCTTTGGGGTTCAATGATACATAATGCTGATAGCTTTTTCTTTTATTTAAACTCTTAATTTAGGGCTTATTTGTTAATCTTTGTTATCTTCAGTAATACGTATTAATTAAGGACTGTACAAGTTGTAGGTTTTAGCAAAGTGCGACATCACTTGCCAGTTTCACAAATAAATTCTTGGTCATGCCACACATTACATGATGTGTAGCAAACAACAGACAGTGCTGGAGAACCACACTGAATGTGGTATTTTCCCACTCATTCTTTGTGCTTACATTTGCTATCTTCTCCTATCTGATCTCCAGATTTTGGTGTTGTCATGTTATATTTGTCGTTCTTTTTGTGTGCAAGAATAGGATGCATTAAGTATGTGGGGTCTAATTTTTTCTTAATTTTACAACTGAAGTGAGCAGGCATGAATTTCACGATGAGATGTGGTATTTGGCTCCAATCATCCATATTTTGATGGATAAAAGAGGGCTTTATTAGATGCATTCTTTTGGTTTTTTATTATAAAAACCAAGGAGAAAGTCAAGAAGTCCTGGAAAGATCCTATGTGCATATGTAGTATGAATTGTGCAGCTCATTATGTTAAATGGCCAACATTATGTTCATCAGTAAACAGTGCTTCTTTATTTCAGGTTAAAGCTTCACTGTCACACAAGAGTCATAAAAGGAACATAGATCGAAGCACCTTCGTACATAAGTGTGATACATGTCACAAGTGCTTCCAGAAACCTAGCCAGTTGGTCCGACATAAGAGGATCCACACGGGTGAGAGGCCGTATAAGGTATGGTGATCCGAGTGTTTTTTGCTTATATCTTTTTTTATTCTTGTAAATGAAAGAAAGAAAGCAGATACAGATGCTACATGTGATAACACTGAAGTTTTCTTACATGCTGTATATTTTCTGTATTAGGTGTTCATACACGATAGAAGAGCTTATGTTTTAGAGTCAGTAAGATTGGCTGGAGTATTGTTGATTTTATTCCAACTTTAATGTCCACATACATGCCTGTGTAAATTATTATTTTCATCTTAGTGAGTAAATATTCTTCCTATGGAAGTGTCACATGTTAACAAAGTTCTTGAGACATAAGTAGCCAATACCACGTGTGGGGAGGGAGAATAGTTTTGTCACATTTTTTCCATATCCTGTGTTATCTATGTTATTGTGAATTAGAGTGAAGTAACCATCTTTTTAAAGAGCTGCTGATGTAAAATTAGTCTGTCTGAACTGGAATTTCAGGAAGTTCAAAATCAGGGGATTATGGTTTATTAAACCCTTAGCACCAAGGAACCCAAGGCCAAACTGAAAGGGCCATAGTGCTATGGAGGGGGGACCCTTAGCACCTGAGGTCTCCTCAAACAATTAGGCTGGTTGTGAGGGTATGTCAAGGACTGTCTTTACATTCTATCATGGTCAGAAATGCTTTGTTAACTGTAGGAACATGGTAAAGCTGTAGCATTAATGACTTTGGATATGCTACAGAGCAAGAGTTTGAGTACACACTGCATGGTGCACACCCTGAACACATGCACCAAAAAACTTAGTACTTTTATCCAATTATGGTGCTGATTAATTACTACTTCTGATTTAAGGGACATAAATATCTCTAGCCAGTCACATATTTTTGAAACATACTGTATAATTAGAATAATGAATCCAGTATCATCATTGTGAAATGTGAAAGGAATACCAACAGAACATCAAACTGCAGTTTCCTCCCCTGCTTGCTTCCTTGTCCTTTTTCTGTTCATAATGATTCTGTATTTCATAGAACACTAAAAAAATATTTGAAGTTGTTACAGTATTATTAAATAGCCAATGAACAATCCAGACACAGAGGATGTATGTCATCAGTGGTACACATTTCCTTGTATAAAGATACAGCTACAGAATTAAATGTTTCTTTCTAGTTTTCTGTTTATACTGTAACTGAAAATGTATAAAAGCTTGTGTTGTTTCTTATTTTAGTGCCAATTATGCTCAAGGGCTTTCAACCAGAAAGGCTCTCTACAGATTCATATGTCCAAACACAATGGTATTAAACCATTCCATTGTGAATTTTGTGCAGCAGCTTTCAGTCAAAAAGGTAAGGAAGTGCTCTCTGTTACAGTGTAGTAGCCAAAAGATTCATAATGATGATTACATATCAGAACATGGTTGAATTGTGCTAAAGGTGTGGTGTTCTTCTGTGGCATTCTTGGTTATGTCAAGAATTAAAGTACTTTTTCCAGTTACTGCACAGCTGTCTGAATTGTGAAGTTATTAACTGCATAACAAATTGTAGGGAATGATATCCCCTCCCCCTCTTTCCACCCTGTAATTTCAATGCATATAACCAAAATCAGCCCAAAACACATGTGACACCATGTTCTTATTCTTATTCTCTCCACCTCCTCCTCCTTAAGTAATTGCCACCAAGTGGTAGGTCAAAGGCAGAAGAATTTTTTTTGTTTTGCTGATATTTTGGACATTGTCCTTTGCCCCCCATATTCCAAACTGCAGCATTTTGGAAACTATCCTGTTTCCTTCTTCAGGAGGCAGAATAACATAAGGAATTCTGTTCTGTTGTACCCTTTGGCACAACTATTCTACACCTTCATTCATGGAAGAAGAGTAGATGTGCTAAGGATTCACTTTTGTATTCAGGAATTTGTTTGTTAGTACCTTGATTCTGACTTAATATCCCAAGATCATCACTGAAGTTAATTCATTATTGCATAGGTTAACTTCCCTTCCAGGTAACCTCCGTGCTCACATAGTACGAGTTCATACAATTCCAAACTCAGGGGAACAGGTCTATAAATGCATGGAGTGCCCGTGTGTATTTAAAAAACTGGGAAGCCTTAATGCACATATGAGTCGAATGCACTGTGGTGATGCTTCGCAGAAGGTAAGACTGTAGTTGAAGAGTAACATTGTGTGTCACGGTTTCCCAAACTTCATTTTTCCATGAACCTCTTCCTTAGAAATTCAGAATACACAAATCATTTTTCTTGTTGTGGAATTCTCAATGTTCGTATTTCTGTCATTCCTTCCACCCCTCAATCAATCACCATACAAGGTTTTTTTTTTCCCTCTCTCTCTCTCTCTCTCTCTCTCTCTCTCTC
>Ga0268261_10001378_pt1 | contig 16602 bp, 18 predicted proteins | sample TergutNc150P1_FD_190353 | JGI IMG/M metagenome (GOLD analysis project Ga0268261, IMG submission 190353) | Nasutitermes corniger P1 segment gut microbial community from laboratory colony in Florida, USA - Nc150 P1 (SPAdes) (version 2) | ecosystem: Host-associated > Arthropoda: Insects >...
GATTATTGTTGTAAAATTTATTACAGAGACAGACAGAGAAAACAAAGTGCTGGAATGCATTCCTAAGATGCCTGTTGAGGCATACAAGAAAGCTTATAAATTGTTTTAAAAAAGATACTTCTAGAAATTCAATGCTATTTATAACTATTATTTCACCAGAAACAAAATTAATTACTGTTGGACCAATGCGATTCTCAACACACAACACCAAATTCTGTCTCCCTTCTTCCAGCCTCACTTCCAGACCCTGCAAGTTTTCATTTTTAGTCTCCAACCTCCTATATTTTCACATGTAAAGACTTAACATTGAATTTTTAATTGGCCATTTCATAAGTCAAAATAATTTTCAGTTCAAATGCAGTAATATATTTTGTCCATAAAATGATAAGAACTTATTGTCTTTAGCCTGCTAAGCAGATGATTGATGCTGTAATTGTCATTGTCTGCTCACACCATTGAAAGGCTCAACCCATATCTTGTTACTTGTCAATATATGATGTTTGTTGACCCCAGAGTGTAAATCCTGATATTTAAATTAAATCAGATGACAATATTTCGCGGAAAACGACGACACCTATGTTATTGTACTAATTATGCTATGAGAGTTTGGAGACAAATGTCGAGATCTATGTAGACACATGACATAAGTTACATTGAAAGAACTGTATGAAGAGGAACTAAGATAGGCTACATTTCTGTTCATTTTTTAGATACTCCACATATTCTCCTGCATTAACCTTGTTACAAGAATTAGTGTCAAGGTTTTTCTTTCACAATACAAGCTTAATGGTGTATTCTGTACTCACATTATAGCACACAGTCAAATTCGCCACCTATTTCCCTAATGATTGGCATCTTCAGGCTTAGCTACACAAATACCAAATTCCATGTACATGCCACAAACTATTAAATTACATAAAATGCAAGAGGAAACCTTCATAGTAACCAGCTGAATAAATGTTCACATAATTACAAAAATTGATAAGCTTATATTTCGTGGCTGTTGGACATTATAGTCTTTGTTGTAAGCTCTAGTGCATACTCAAGGTTAGGACTTCCACTTACTTGTTTGGCAAGGCATTACTTATTTTGTTCTAATCTGCGCTATAGATGTATCAAAGTTCCAATCTTCTGCAGCCTCAGTTGTAGCTAGAAATGTGCAGTTTTATGAAATTATTCTTATTTCTCTATACATTTACAGCTTTCTATCTTACATTGGTGATTATTAGCATACCCCTGCACCCTTGTGCTCTTGTATACAGTGAAGTTTTTGTAAGACTTTATGGAAAAATTCCATGAATGAGGCTTATTAACTGGGAAAGTAACTCACAAGGGTATGCCTGAAAAGCTAGTATGTTGTCATTCTGCATTAAATTTGACATTCTCTTTAGCAGAAAACTATTCCGTATAACTTTTGCATTAAATGATTAATTTTAACCATCAAACCACAGTGCAATGCTCGTCTTCTTTAGTGATTTTAATACAGTATTGAATAAAAGATTTTTTAACAAACAGAACAGATAGATGAAGAGTCTGCTCTTGCAGGAAGTGTTCCATAAGTGCTGATTCTGTGTTACTGTACTTTGCTATTTTTACCTTTTTCCAGCTTAATGGTAAAGTTACAGATGAGTATTCTGTCTCTTATTTTAAGTTGACGCAGTAATGCCAAGTCCTTAAGCAATTTTTGTGAGCAGTATTTTAAGTAGCATCTGCTGTGTTCATACTGTGTACTATCCATTTTTCTTGAATTGAGAGCAGCTTATTTTGTCATTGTAGTTGCTTGCATGATTATGTGTTTAATAATTAATGGCTGTACAGGATGGAAAATATACACAAACAGGCAATTTGAAGCAAACACAAAATGCATATAAATTTTGTGTACATAATTCATGTTAGTGAAATTCAGTTAAATGAGTTAGTAACTCCATTAAACCCATGCTTATTCATATTTTTTACTGGATATGCACCATGATGTTGCATCACATTGTGTGAAGTGCATGCGTCGAAATAAACAGAAGTGCAGTGGAAATAAGATGTAATTTGCAAACAGAAGTTTCTACAGATTAACACTGATTTCCCTACCTGTGTCTGAGGGCATTATTTTGTAACTGTATATTGGTAACAAAATAGATAATTGGGAAATTAAGATTATGTTGTGAAAACATATTAAGTGCGTGGAAGATTCATGTTATGGATTCTTTGTGTTTCTGTACCTGAAAGTTCTTTTAAGAGGGAAACATTCGTACAGTCTAAGATGTTATAATAATTCATACAGTCTAAGATGTTATAATAATTTAGTACCTATCCTCACTAAGACTTAGAGAGGACAATTTCCTAAGTAGGGTCATCTTAGGCCAGTTTCACTGTTCTGTGTGATCTCATGATGAAGGTCCTTTATCTGCTGTGTTAACCCTTCTCCTGCTATGGAGATTTAACAAAATGTCTCTGGGCCATGTTTTTTTTTAATGCAAAATTAATTTCCTCTATATCTTTTCAGTTATTTGACCAAGTACTGTAAAATTCCACCCTCTCAGATCTTTCAGCAAAAATAGGACATGTATAAGTGAGTGGCAGATTGTAGTATATGAGACTGAAAAGGAGAAAGGTAGTTGTAGAGTGTCAGAAATAACAAGCAGTGTAAAGTCTGAAACATAGAATGTGTCAAATCACACAGGAAGGGTTAGGCAGATGGCTACGAAGGGAAATGGAGTCCATCAATGCTTGCTGATTATTACTGGACCTTGATGCGTGATTCTCCAAATTGGACGTTCAGTCGGCAGGCGAAGAAGGCCCGATTGCACTAGAGCTATATGCAACCTTTGACTTATGATGTAGTATTGGTAAGAGACAAAAGCTTGAAAACCATAGCTAATGAAGCATTTTTGTTGTGATTTTCGTGTTCAACACCTCAATTTACATAAGAATTGGCACATTTTGTTTTTGCTAGTCACAAAAGGTGAAATTTTGTATATCAGTATAATTAATTGTTAACATAGCTATCCTATGATATTACAGCAAGGCACAACTTAGCCTGCATGTACACTTGCTTTATTTATTATGCTAAATGTATACATGACTACTACTACTACTGCCACCACCACCACTACCACAACAACAACAACAAACTCATTATTATCATTAATACTACTACTACTGCCACCACCACTACCACAACAACAAACTCATTATTATCATTACTACTACTACTACTACTACTACTGCCACCACCACCACTACCACAACAACAACAAACTCATTATTATCATTACTACTACTACTACTACTACTACAATAAGAAACAGCAGTGACACTAAAATGCTTGAAATGTGGCTCTCCAGGAGGAACAAATGGTGGGGAGTTCCCCTTCTATAGTCATTTGTGAGCTTTCTCCAAATTGTGGTATGTTCAGAATGACATATTTTAGTCACACAGAGGATGAAATACAACTGCTTTACCATAGTAGTAACATGATACCTGTGAATATTGAATTTGTGTGTATTATTTAGATTAATCTCGGGCTTAGCAGCTACCTGTATCCTGTCAGAAGACATAGTTCCGTATTGTTTTTAGATAAACAAGTTGCTAATATGAAATTTTCCCTAACAGAGCTTTTTTATCCCATTATATGCCAATAACGAGCTTACTCATAAGGACAACAGAATGCCAAATAGCTACTTCAGGAAACTGGGTCTACATTTTACGTTTTTCTTGTTTGAGCATTTAAATAAGATTATTCAGTATGTGAAGTGCTACATAATGATTAGCTTAATGATCTGTACTCCTCACCCAGTATTATTTGGGTGATCAAATCGAGAAGAATAAGATGGGCGGGGTATGTAGCATGTATGGGGGAGAGGAGAGGCGTATACAGGGTTTTGGTGGGGAAACCTGAGGGAAAGAGACCACTTGGGAGACCCAGGCATAGATGGGTGGATAATATTAAGATGGATCTTCAGGAAGTGGGATGTGGGGGCATGGACTGGATCAGTCTGGCTCAGGATAGGGATAGGTGGCAGGCACTTGTGAATGTGGTCATGAACCTTCGGGTTCCATAATATGCAGCCAATTTCTGGACTTGCTGAGAACTGGTTAGCTTCTGAAGAAGGACTCTGCTCCATGGAGTAAGTTAGAAAGTATGTAAGTCTATGAAGTATGTCACACCAGGTGTGTATTCTGTAGCATGTCTTTCTTATGACACAGTTCAGTGTTTTAATGCTTGTACATATTCTGTATGGACCTTATTTTTTGCATATCATTGCAGATTTATTCAGCGTAATATATGTACTATATATTGTACATTTTTTAATTGCGTGTACATCATGTTTTTAGCTTATTGATTTTGCAGTAAACCTGTGTAATGAATCACTTCTGTGATTAGTTGCTATGGAAACTAAGATTCCAAAATCAATAAGCACATCTGACATCTGTTGGATTAAGTGGTACAGAAACTAACCAAGAGAGAGAAAGAAAAGACAATGAGTATTTTACACTAATAACACAGTGCTTGACAAGATCTTTAAATGATAATGTAACACACACACACATATATATATATATATATATATATTGTGTGCTTAGTATTGCATAATATTTGCAATATATCAAACAGTTTGTGAACAGGCAACATTTGCTGTAGGATGGTGGAATTACAGTTCTAATATATTAAAAGTTACATAATTTTGAATGTATATATTTTCCATACAAAGCAGTATGAAGCAGATTATCTTCAACAGAAAGTGTATTTTAATGAACAGTTTATAAGAGTGTCACATATGTTAAATTATGTTGATTCTTCTCATAATAAAATGGATTTTAAATCATAAAATTTGACCATGCATATAGCAGAAAACTGTACAGACTACATTGTCTGCTAAATCACTTGCTTTGAATTTTGTGTTTAATGATTAAAGATTTATTCATGTAGCTGAGATATCAAGCTGGGGGACAGTGATGTGTAACATGTTTCTTTTCTCATTGTTTCTGCAAAATTAAGTCTAAGGAACTAGAATATGTTGGACTTGCAGTAAAACAGAAAATGACAAGTACTGTATGTTTTATGTTTTTCTTATCCAGGACTACCTGTTGGGGGGAAAAAAAACTGTTTCCTGTGGTTGCAATTTGTGATTTCTACTTGTCCATATTATGCAGTGGCTTGAAATGTTTTTTGGTTTATGTGTTAAAGTGTTACATGCAATTCAGATTGTTACATTTTAGTCTTTCAGGAATATTGCCTGATATTTGTAGTATTTTACCAGATGCAGAAGCATGAAAGTGCGTATGTGTGGTAGCTTTGTGGTAGTCCTGTTACAAAAGTAAATACAGCAGTTATTCAGCAGGTGGGCTGGCATGTGCTTTCTGTTGACACATGTATATCCATTACTTGCAGCAGAATTATTCATATGCCAGTTTAATAGCTTGTGTAATAGATCTTGGGAGGAAGCACACTGTATGGTAGGTTTTGAAGTGGGGAATGGATAACCTTGAGCAATGGGTTACACATTTAATCAGATTTTGCCAGTGATTGGGAAACTATTTCACAGAAACATTGCAGATGCTTTGGAGAGGGTTTGGAAAGTGGATGGTGGCCATTTTCACAGTGTCGTGAGTGGTTTCATAGGTTCAAGGTTAGTCATGAATCACTAGAAGATAATCTGTGTGCTACATGTCTTGCAGGATGTTGTACAGCTTGCAACAAGCAATGATTGTCTGGAACTCAACACTAGGAATGAAAACAACAAGTACTAAAGCTTTCTGCCACTAGACCCCATGGTGTAGCTGCCATCTGAGTCAGTCCAGTAACTTTCACATCAGTAGCCCCACGCATTTTCTCTCAGCGGTTGTTTGTGACTGTGCATGTAAAGTCTGATCCATGATTTTTTAATGGCTGATTTGACGGAATGATGCGTTTGCATTACATTTTGCTTAAAAATCAGAGAAATTGCATCAGTTAGGGAGAAAATGCTGAAAGCATCTTTTGGTGCCGGGTTACAGAGAGGAAACAGACGTGTGGTTTTTTTTTAGTTGAAATGTGGCGACACTTTTGATTGAAGACTTTGAGCATTCAGGTAATTTCTCCTCATGTACAGATAAAAATGTAGAGAAAGTTTGCAAAATTGTCAACTGAGACCAGTGACAGGATATTTTATAACTTGTTGGCAGGTTAGATCTCACGTATGGAACGTACCATGAATTCCAAAAGAGAACTTGAACATGTGGTACTGGTTTCTGTGGAGTTTGTGCCTTTGTTCATTTACACTGCTTTTTCAATGCAGGTTTCTAAATACATCACTGTGGTTCCCCATTCTTACTCACCTGATTGGCCATTGTGCTGTCTCTTGTTTCTAAGAACAAAATTGCAGCTGTGAGGGCATTATTTCCAGGATGTTCCCAAAATTTATGAACTGTTGCTGACTGTCCCACAAACAGGTCCAAAAGTCAGTTCCATTGGTGCTTCCAGCAGTTGCAGAAATACTGGGCACAGTGCATAAAGTTGGAGAGGAACCACTTGAAAAGAGAGAGTAGTGACTAGTAAGAAAAGTAAACATGCAATTTGTTATTGTCTCAGTCCAGGAACCTTCGGTTGTGTCCTTGTATTGTCCCAAAACCTGAACTGTTCCATAACCATCACAATTCTAATTACATGTGGTACTCAAGATGGCGGATGGGGTATGCGGAACGAAGTGCTCTGCTTTAAATCTTCTGAATTGCTGAAATTTAAGTGAAGTTTGAGACTGCGTAAAGTGTGCAGAGCTTGAAATACAACTTCAACAAGTACGTGACGAATTAAGTTCTGTCCACTTAATTATTCAGATGTTAAACAAAGAGCATGTTCAAAAGGATACCGTTACAACGCCAATCCAAGAGACGGAAGCCGAACGGGAAGTGGATGAGAGCCGAAAAATGATGACAATAAGAGGTCCTAAAAGAAGAACAGAAGGTAACATTAAATTAAGGAAAAAGGAATTAATAAATTCTAAGGAACAAGCAGTAGTTACTGCAAGTCGTTACAAAGCTCTAGAAACCAATAGCCACATGCTTTGAAATAAAAATAGAATGAAGACTGTTTATGAGAAAAAAACACGAGTTATAAATAGTGACCAGAAAGAAACAATTAATTATACTGGACAGAACTGTTCAACTACTAATGAATCACAAGAAGAACTAAATTTGAAAAATAAAGTGGAACTTAACCCACAAAACCATAGTTTGACCCATCAGCTATCAAACATAAAGGAAGACGAGACCTGCATCATACCGACCATAATTAATAGCCGATTATAAGGAGAGGATACAAGCTGGACTATAAGGCAAAGGACATCACTGCAGAAAAAAGTGAATCGGGATACTACAAAGAAGACTGTAACGTCATGTAGAAGACACAAAATACTCGTAATTAGTGACAGCCATGTTAGAGGCCTATCAGAGAATATTAGTAACTGCCTTGATGATTCCTTTAGTGTGATTGGCATTACAAAACAAAATGCTGATATAGAAGCAGTTACATCTCCATTATACCTTAAAACTGAGAACCTAACAAAAGAAGACCTAATTATATTCTATGGTGGAACTAAAGATGTCAGCAGAAATGAAGCAAAAAAAGGGCTACGCTCCCTAAAGGGGTTTATACAAAGGATTATCAACACAAATGTTATCTTCCTTGGAGCCCCCTACAGATATGATCTGTCTCCTTCATCATGTGTAAACACTGAAGTAAAACTCTACAGTAAGAGGTTACAAAGTCTTATGTCTACTTCTAATCATGTAAGGGTCCTTAGTATGTCTACAGAGAGAAGACATCATACCAAACATGGGCTACACTTAAATAACAAATGGGAAAATCTGGATAGTGAATGACATAGTAAAGGAAATTAGGAACTTGTATCTACCTTGCAAGATATCCCCACCTATAGAGTTTCCATGGAAGGATGTAAATGAAAATGTAAGCCAGCTGGCTCAACCTGATAAAGTCCGTTATTGGTCTAGGAGTGATCTAAAGGATGATTTTGGGAATCAAATTTTACCTGTTACAGTAAACAATGATATGGAATGCCCGAGTCCTAGTTGTAGGAATTATGACTACTTAAAATTTGGGGACAGTGCTGTAGATGTTGATTCTCTATCAAAGATGGATGTGGAGTGTTTGGAACAGACCTCAAAAATAAATGATGACCCACAGGAAGAGGTGACATTATGCAAATCAACCAGGTTGAAAAAACTTCCAAGGAACAAGTATCAAGATTTTTTATGTTAAATGAAGATCATAAACTCAACAACCTGAGTGAACAAAGTGTTAGTGGTGCAAATGAGAGCAGTAACTACTTAGATAAAACATCTTCAGTAACATGTGTAAATGATTGTAGTGGAAATACTTTACTCACTGACAGCATTAATACTTTAACAACCTCCCAAAACTTGAGTACCGAAGTCCCACCTAAATCTAAACCTAAAATTAAATTGCCTCATCAACTAAATGGTTCAGTACCCTTTAACTGTTTACCATGAAAATGTATGAGGATTGAGAGAGAAAGCAAATGAATTGTTAAGTCAGTTATATCCAACTTTCCCAAATATACTTCGTCTCTCAGAGCATCATATGAACCACTCAGAATTACAGCAGACATTTTTTGACAATTATCAGTTAGGAGTCAGTTATTGTAGAACTTTATATGAAAAGGGAGGTGCATGCATATTTGTGCAAGAAAGTTTAAGGTATGTAAGAACTGACCTAGAAAAGTATTGTAAGCATAAAGACTTTGAAGTTTGTGCCATCAAGATTCACTTCAACACTAAAAGTGCATGCATAATTGCTATATACAGAGCCCCCATCTGGCAATTTTGATCTATTTATTACAAAATTAGACACAATCCTTAGGAAACTGTATACTGCTACCTCTGAATACATCGTTTGTGGTGACATAAATATAGATTATTTAGTTGACAGGAAAAAGTCAATTAGGGGCTCTGCTTAAAACCTATAATTTAACAAGTGTAGTTAACTTCCCAACTCGCACTCAAAAAAATTCCGCCACAGCTATTGACAATATTTTTATTGACATTTCTGAAATGGGGAATTATTCTATATGTCTGATAATCAATGGGCTGTCAGACCATGATGCTCAGTCCATAACATCACATTCTTTCAATCTGAGACCACCCACAAAAAAAATATTTGTTGATTAGGAAGATAAATAAACACACAATAAATGACTTCCTCATTAAGTTAAGTTATGAAACTTGGAATACTATTTTCTCTACAGATGATGTCAATAAAATGTTTAATTTCTTTTTAGATTCTTACTTGAAAATTTTTTTATTCTAGTTTTCCACTAAAGAGAGTTCACATCGCAAAAAAAAAAAAAAAAAAAAAAAAAGATCTTAGGAATTTTAACATCTTGTAAACATAAAAGAGAACTCTTCATTGCATGCAGGAACAGTAATAATCCAGATCTCTTAAATCATTATAAAAGATATTGTAAAATCCTGTCTGCTGTTATCAAGGAAGCCAAAAAACTTAATTATGCAGATAAAATTAAAAAATCCTTGAACAAGAACAAACCTATTTGGGATATATTAAACTTAGAAACCAATAAAACTGGTAATACTGAGAAGATTAACACTTTAAATATTGATGGGAATTCAATTAGTGATCTCCAAGAGATAGCAAATGCATTTAATAAATACTTTTTAACTATAGCTAAAACTATTAACTCTAAACAAAATAAACTCAGTTCTCATAATGTAGATAACACTACCCCCCTTCACTATTTAATGCAGTCTTTTCAATCAATCAATTATTTCTTCCATGAGGTTACATAGTAACATCCATTTCAAAATATTAATTTAAAATCTGTATCAACTAAAGAAATAATATTATATAACACTGAGTTCAGCATGCTACATAAGGAGGAGTATTAAACTATTCATGTCACTCAATACTTTGAAAACTATTTACTATTCTTATTTTATTGCAATCATAAATTATGGCATACCTTTTTGGGGAAACTCACCCCATAGTATAAAAATATTTAAAATACAAAAGAGAATAACTAGAATTATGATAGGCTGTAAAAATAGGGTCTCATATAGGAATCTGTTTAGAAGGTTGGAAATTCTGCCTTTTGTATCTCAATATATCTTCTCACTTATGCTCTTTGTAGTTAAAAACAAACATCTTTTTACTTTGAATTCAGAGAATCATACTAAAAGTACAAGACAATTCAATAATTGTTAGCATCCCATAACTAATCTTACTGTATACCAAAGGGGAGTACAGTCTTCCTCCATACATTAAAGGCATATCTAATAATGTTAAGAAATTTGAAATTTGTTTAAAACGATTCATACATATACATTCTTTTTACTCCCTAGAAGCATATTTTCAACATAAATTCATCACAAGCTGAAAATGTGCCATTAAATGTCTTTAATAAAACCATTTACTTAATATATAGCCTTAATTATCTATATTTACTGTCACTAAGTCTTACAAAAAAAATTCTATAATTGTCATGTTAGTGTTATTCACATGCGTATAATTGCATTTTGTAATCATTTTTCTATAATTGCTTGTTGTCTGTGTCTGACTTGTTCCTGTGTTTGTAACTATAGCCATATCCTATGCTTCCTTGTTACACAATGGTTTGTTCCCATCTGTATTAAACTTCATTCATGTGTTTGACTTGGAATCAGTCTGTTTGATTCCAAACATATATATAATAATGTATTACTCTTGACATGTTCTATATCCTACTTTGTTTTTATTTGTGGATTTATGGAACGTTAAATAAAATATCATACCAACCATCTACAACTGGTAACATTTTGCAAATGACTGCTGCACCACTAGGTCATTCCAAATCTGGTATGGCCTGGGAGGTAGGGAGAATATCTGTCAAATTTCTGGTGATTGCAGTATGTAGTGGAGAAGTTGTTACATTACATGAGGAGAGTAATATGAGAAAGCTGCAGGAATTTGTACGTTAACCATCATCAGACAGTTCGAGACAATTTCCAAGAAAGATGAATTTCAATTGATAATTGTGACACCATCCTCAGAAAGGATTTGAAAATGTGTTGTCACCATCTACCAAGAATAGTGATGCAGTAGCAGTGTGACTGTATGGCTGTCAGTGTTGTGCTTATCAATGCTGTAGATATAATACAGACTTTCCTAAAAAGATCATCATGGGTGATCCGATTTGTTGTTTGGTGCATGATTATAAAGTAAATTATGCTTCTCTCTGTGGACGTCTTTGTTGGGTCCTATAAATACTGGTCAGATTTTATGACAAAGAAGATGATGTTGAAGTACTTTTTTGACTGGTATTATGTCATGAAATACAGCTTCAGTCTTGAGCATATTACAGCTAGTGAGGCAAGGTACATGGAGATACTTGCCCATAAGCAGGAGGCAGATTTACTAAATAATTCTGAAGATTGTGTGCTTGTGCTCTGTTGTTGTCTTTTGGTAGGTACATACCCATATGCAGGAGGCAAATTTCTTGAAGAATTCTGAAGATTGGTTACTTGTGCATTGTTCTGTCTTGGCATATCAGTTGCTGCTTGTCAGTAGAAACTTGTTAATTATGGGACTGTGGTGCTTTTATACCCACCTCACACCCTGCAAATTTTAGTTGCACATACAGGATCAACTAAGTGGGTTTTACTTCAAGGATGTAGCAGAAGTTCATTTGACTTCAAAGATCATGTTTTCAATGGCTGTGTGTGAAGGATTTGAGAAACATTTCAGACAGGTGTCTAAATAATCATGCAGGTTCGTAGCCACTAACAGGCAACAGTTTTTTTTGTTTGCATCTATGGGCTTCTTTTTATGATTGAATTAAAAATACAGGTCCTGTGCTAGAACTTTTTGAAGCTAGCATGCACAGCCATAGAATTAGCTTTATATATACATATGAAATTTTCCATGCACATAATAACATTTTTCACAGGCACAAAGCCCCCCTCTGAAGTTGCAGGAAGAGTGATATAAGGATAAACAGAATGGCAAAGGACAAGAAAGGTGGAAAGAAAGGAGGGAAGAAGAAAGCAGAGCCAGAAGAGACTGATACAGTGACAGAGGTGGAAAAGGAACTGTTCCAAATCCAAATTAATGATTTGCAACAGAAGGTTGAAAGGCATGTATAAGTATATTATTTAAGAATATGTATTGATGTGAATCTCCAATAGGGCATATTCTCTTAATTACAGATGTACGGTCTTGCCAGCTATGTGGCAGTGGTTTGAATCTTTTGAATTGGGGCCTACTTTTCAGTTCATGGGTGTCTTAGTATGGGGATATACAACCCTCTGGGGTTATAAACATAGAGAGATTTTGTGTGGAAGTTTATAGATAGCAGCTATTACCACATTGCCTGGCTGTACTATTATGGTGCACTAGGACTGTTGTATGACTCATAAATGACAAGCAAAACCAGGTAGATTAATGTGGTTACAGTAGTTATAATCATCATTGTGTAAATAAAATCTAAATTTTTCAGAACTTGTGTATGGTATGTAAAGTATTATATACATATGTGACAGATAATCCATTTATATATTGGCCATGGGTTAAGTTCATATTTGTGTAACTGAGACTTAATGATGGTCAGTTAAAATTTGGCAAATCTTTACAAAAAGCAGGACATGCCACAAGAAGACATGTTATTTTTAGGATGAAGACACGATGCTTGGAATTGGAAATGAGCAATGAAGAATACCAGAAGAAGTATGAACAACTGGATGAAGACAGAGCAGACATTGTTGCATACCTGAAGAAGCTGTTGCAAGAGAGGGAAGGTGATATTACAGAGTTGAGAGAACGGTTAGCAGGAGTCCAGAAGGTACATGACAACTCTTTTCTGTACAATGACCCGTGGTTTATTTCATACATTAATTATTAGAATAATTACACTAAACTAAGGTTTCAGTGCACTTACATCTTTGTTGTGAACCTATTAAGATCATCCCATCTGTTTAACCATATGCATAGAATATTCAATTTTGGTTAAATTTCTAAAAAATAATGGACACTTAGCCTGAGGACCTACAAGTATTTCTGTTTGCACCCAAAATATAACTTGCTAAGTATTTATTGGAACAAGAAGTGTTATGGACAAACGTTGCAGAGAAGGATGTAACAAATGTTTTATGTTCACTACAGTTTTTTCTGTAAGTTACATGATGTCCAAAATAATTAATTTGTTATGCTGTGCATACATTGTGTATAGGGTTAGTAGAAATGAATTGCACAACATCAAAAAGGGGAGACAAGACACCGGTAAATTTTTTAATATGTTCTGCTGAATGTCAGCAGATTTCCAGCATGGGTGGGTGGCAGTGCTAAATAACAAAATGGCGTTGCTAAGGATAGAATCATTGGTTGTGGTCTACTATAATGAAACTGAATTACCTACAGCCATGCAATGATTGTTTGAAACTTAAAAGGGGGAAAAAATAGAATTTAAAAAATTATTTTGAGGCTTGATCAACAAATGGTATAACCAGTATATGGAAACTGGATGCTTTTGCAAAGGTAGGGTAATTGATGTCCTAGCACAGAGGACACAAGAGAGGAAAGGGTGTGGTGAGACTACTTCAGGGGTCCAAGTAAATGAATGGAGCCAGCAGAGATTCTGCATTGCTCCAAAACTTGTACAGAAGCTACTTTCATTAGCTCCCTACTAATTGCAATTGCTGCAGTTGTTGAATACTAATAACAGGGGCAAGAAGCACAAATTTCATTACAACTTCCATGAAATGGTTGCTAATTATGATACCATGATACTGCATTGGCATACAGTATTGAAACCATATTTGAATGTTTGCAGTAAGGTCCCACCATAGCATCTGTATATGGGAGTCTGAAAACCCACATGACTACACTTTCTGTGCAATATCTGTGGAAAAAATGTGTGGCTCATTCTTTTTTGCTGAATGTACTATGACAGGTGTAGCCTATCTTGGTAAGTTGGCAAGTGACTGCTATGCCAGCTAGTATAAGACAGGAATTTCAAGTTCATTTGACAGCTGGATGGGGCTGTGTGCACTTTAATCTGCAGGCTTGGTAGTTTCTGAATTAGTACTCTCAACACTGTTGGGTTGGCCAACCTATAGACAGAGACCTGACTTTGCTGCAGTGGCCACAAGTGTCACCTCACCTCACTCCCATTAATTTATTCTTTGGGTTTGTCAAATATTCTGGTATGTGCCATCATTTTGTAGAGACATGGAGTAATTGCAAGAATGTATCATCATCACTGCTGCCCAAAATGTTTGGGAGTTGCTGCAAAATGTATGGGCAGAGATGGGATATGTGGTTGATGTATGTAGGGTCACCCATGGTGCACTAATTAAAGAAGTATGATATAGTACCGAAATCTGAACAATGCTACTACATTTCTGATACACTTTTTGGTGCTGTATTCTGTTAAGCAGTATGATAATAAATTATTACAGCTGCAAAATTCATTTGGACTAACTTTCTATTCAACTGTCAACACTGGTCTTGTGAAGACATGCAAAGATTACTGAAGTCTCTGTTAAAGCTCTTACTTTACTAACTTTTTAAATTTCGTTGCTTTAAAGGTAACTGAACAAAAGAGTGCAGTAGTGCAAGAGTTGTTACAGTGTACCTAGATTCCTTAAATTGTTATTTTCAGTGGACAGTGAAAGAGAAAGCAACTTAAGTGGAAAAAAAAGAAGAAGTTAAGGATTTTAAAGTCTCTTACACATACACACACATATGTACACATGTGTGCACATGAGTGTGTGCATGCATGTGCACGCAGACATATGCATGCACACAGCAATAGTGTGGTGGTGGTGGTGGTGGTGGTAATAGAAGTATTAATAATGGCGGTAGCAATAGTAGTTATGCAAAATTATGCAAAAGGATTTCTGTTTGGCTGGAAATATATTTCTTTTGGGAAACTCAATAAGAGGAATATCCAGATTCTTGTACTTTGTATTTTCTGTACAGACCCTGCAGCAAGAGAGAGTGATGTACAAGGAGAAGATTGAGAACTTAGAACATGAATTCAAAGTCATGCATGAGCAATTGACCTCTGAAATCAAACTTCTCAGTGAGTAGCCTCTGTAATACAGTGTCTCAAATAAGTAAATTTAGTTTGGTTATATTTTTCAGTAATTGTGCCAGGTGAGAAGTATATTGGAGACAAAGGAATTTGTATATGATGTGAAGGATGGTGGGATGTGTCGTACGTTGCTATAAATGGCTGACTGTGGGCAGTGCCCTGCCTTTTTGGTTTAGAAATAACAGAAAGTCAGAATGGAATATTGTTTTAGGGCTTTAAAATATTTAGCATGGAATGTACGAAATTATGGACTGTTTTCAGGTATGTGTGGAATAAATCAATGAGTGACTGAGTGAGTGATTGAGTAAGTAAGTAAGTCAGTAAGGATGTATGTGTGTATGTAAATGAGTATGTACCTAAGTAAGTATGTATGTAGGTAAGTATGTACATAAGTAAGTATGTAAGTATATAAATAAACAAATAAATAAATAAATGAGTTCCAGAACTGTTGTTTTTATATGATACATCTGATACATTTATCATGGAATAGAGTATAGTGTACTGCTTTCTAATCTACAGCTGGTAAGCTTAATGCACTGGAGGAATTTCGTATTCAGCGTGATGACCTAATGAAGAAGTTTAAGATACAAGAACAACAGATAGCAGAGCAAGAATTAAGACATAAACAGACACTGTATGAAGTGGAGAGGAAGTTCATTACTGGGAAAGACAAGTATGTGCATGAGTTGCAAGAATAATTTGTATTTAGTCTTGTGTCATTGATCTGTTCTATATTTTGTGTGCTGTTGTCTATTATTCATAAATATTTAATATAACTTGTAGTGGTCCATTTCAGTTATTTGATTATTGTCAGCCTATCAGAAGATTCATAGATCAGAAATGTGATACAGTTTGGTTTAATTCTGTTTCTTATGTTACAGGCTTAAGAAGGAAATGGATGCAAGGCTTCTTAAGTTATCCATGGATTTTCAAGATGCTACACATGTTCGTATAGCTGCAACCACACACCGCACAATAAGAGAGAATATTGCTATTAACAATGAGGTAATTTTTGCATCTAGCCTTAGAATTAAAGATGGTTTTGAAACGAGTGTGAACTATGGTGGGCACCACATTAAATATTTGTTGATTCATGGATTTTCTGTGTTTAGCATTGACTTTGTGTGGTCAAAATCCCATGATATATTTGATCAGTCCTTTGACAGTGCTCATCAGAATTCCTGTTTAGGTTAATCCCCAGGATTAAAGTAACTCTAGACCCATTAAACAACCATCTAGCAATAGTTAGGATTGTTAGTGCGAGAAGCCTTACTTGCATGCTGCTTGCATTCATGTAGGACAACATATGGGTGCCTTGAATATTTTTATCTAATTTAACACATTGAGGACGGTTAGGGTCATTTAAATTGTTTAAACGCTCGTTCCCGGGGTTTTTAACAATTTTAACCCTTTAAACACTGAATTAAATCCCATCTGCTATTTGCTGGCATTATTAGCTCACCATTTTCTCCACGTTAGCAGGATAAGGGTTAAATCATTAACCCTT